>OASU01000011.1_pt1 | contig 232746 bp, 204 predicted proteins | sample 1475801 | NCBI WGS metagenome assembly OASU01 (sample SAMEA2579919, study PRJEB22360) | human gut metagenome | biome: human gut; feature: human-associated habitat; material: faeces | place: Denmark | collected 2008/2010 | reverse complement strand
GACTGCAGGCAGAGAAAACTGGCCGATTTTCTCTGCACTGGAGGGATAATACAAGGCCTGATAAGCGTAGCGCATCAGGCAGTTTTGCGTTTGCCAGCACTTTTAATACCAGGCTTAAACCCGGCATTGAGATTACTCTTCTGTCGTTTGCGGTGGCACGCCCGTTCCGCTTGGTTTACGGCGCTTACCAATATTTTTGGTGTCGCGATGGCGTTTTTTCACACGCGGTTTCTCTTTCTCTTTAGCTTTTTTCTTCTCGGCGCGTTTTGCCAGTACTTTCTTCGATGGCTTGCCGGTCTGCTTCTCGCTTGGCGCACGCGTTTTCGGGCGTAACTCATCAATAACGCGAGCTTTAATCGGCTCTTCAATGTAACGGCCAACCTTGCCCAGCAGCAAATGGTCATGGGCTTCCACCAGCGAAATTGCGGTGCCTTTACGACCGGCGCGCGCGGTACGTCCGATACGGTGCAAATAAGTATCGCCACTGCGCGGCATATCGAAGTTAAAGACGTGGCTGACGTCAGGAATGTCGATACCGCGCGCGGCAACATCGGTTGCAACCAGTACGTTTACGCGACCTTCGGTCAAACGCTTGATCGCTTCGTTACGCTTGCCTTGTACCATCTCACCTTCGAGATAGCAGTTGTTGATGCCCGCTTCGCGCAGCCAGTTTGCCAGCTCATGCACACGTTCACGCTTACGCACAAACACAATTGAGCGGGTCGCTTCCGGCTGTTTTAACAGATGCACCAGCAATGCGGTTTTATGTTCCAGGTCATCGGCGCGGTAATACCACTGATGAATTTTTTTGCGCTCACGGGTGGACGGATTGGCAGAAACCTCCACCGGATCTTCCAGCAGACGCTCGGCAAAGTCCTGAATCGCATCGCCTTCCAGCGTTGCCGAAAAGAGCAGGGTCTGTTTACGCCAGCGCGTTTCGCCAGCAATATGTTCGATATCCTGAGCGAAGCCCATATCCAGCATACGGTCTGCTTCGTCGAGGATCAGCGTTTCAACCGCGCGGCAATCGAAGTTCTCTTCTTTTATGTATTGCAGCAGACGTCCGGTCGTGGCGACCACGATGTCCTGATTTTCGCTGAACACTTCCGCGTGGTTCATATAGGCTACGCCGCCGGTGATGGTGGCGATATCCAGATGCGTATGTTTCGCCAGTTCGCGGGCATGATCGGCCACCTGCATCGCCAGCTCGCGAGTTGGGGTGAGGATCAAAATACGCGGCGGACCGGATTTCTTACGCGGGAAATCGAGCAGGTGCTGCAACGCTGGCAGCAGATACGCCGCCGTTTTACCGGTGCCTGTCGGCGCAGAACCGAGTACATCACGGCCATCGAGCGCAGGCGGAATGGCGGCAGCCTGAATGGCGGTCGGGCGAGTGAAACCTTTATCCTGGAGGGCTTCCAGCAGGCTTTCGTCGAGTTCAAGTTCGGAAAAAGTCGTTACAGTCATGTTCTACCTCTGTGTGGGGCGCTGATTATAGACGTTACGGCTGCAATCTTCATCTGTTTGTATGGATATCGCTTCTCGGGTATTGTTCTCACCCGGTGCTATCGCCGTTTTTCCTGCAAGGTTTTATTTTCATGTCACAGTCTACATCCGTGCTTCGTCGTAATGGATTTACTTTTAAACAGTTTTTTGTTGCTCACGATCGCTGTGCGATGAAAGTGGGAACGGATGGCATTTTGCTGGGCGCATGGGCACCGGTGGCTGGGGTGAAACGTTGCCTTGATATCGGCGCGGGTAGCGGGTTGCTGGCACTGATGCTGGCGCAGCGAACCAGTGACAGCGTGATAATTGATGCCGTTGAGCTGGAAAGTGAAGCTGCCGCGCAGGCGCAGGAAAATATCAACCAGTCCCCGTGGGCAGAGCGGATTAACGTCCATACGGCGGATATTCAGCAGTGGATCACACAGCAGACAGTACGCTTCGATTTAATCATCAGTAACCCACCTTACTATCAGCAGGGAGTAGAGTGCGCGACACCTCAACGGGAACAGGCTCGCTATACCACTACGCTTGATCACCCATCGCTGCTGACCTGTGCGGCGGAGTGCATTACCGAAGAGGGATTTTTCTGCGTGGTGCTGCCAGAGCAGATTGGTAATGGTTTTACTGAACTGGCATTAAGCATGGGCTGGCATTTACGTTTGCGGACGGATGTGGCGGAAAACGAAGCGCGACTGCCGCATCGGGTGCTGCTGGCATTCTCCCCGCAGGCGGGAGAATGCTTTAGCGATCGCTTAGTCATTCGTGGGCCAGACCAGAACTATTCCGAAGCGTATACGGCGCTGACCCAGGCTTTTTATCTGTTTATGTAATGATTGCCGGGGGAAAGGATCGATGGACCGGAATGCGTGAGCAGTTCCGGGTAATCCAGCGTAAAATGCAGCCCCCGGCTTTCTTTGCGCATCATCGCGCAGCGAACAATCAACTCGGCAACCTGTACCAGATTACGCAGCTCCAGCAAATTATTTGAGACGCGGAAATGGGCGTAATATTCGTCTATTTCTTGTTGGAGCATGGTTATCCGCCGCAGGGCGCGTTCCAGGCGCTTCGTTGTGCGCACAATGCCAACGTAATCCCACATAAACAGCCGTAGCTCGTGCCAGTTATGCTGAATTACTACCCGTTCGTCAGGGTTCTCAACGCGGCTTTCATCCCACGGCGGTAACGTACTGACGCCGTGGGCATCAGGCATACGTCTGGTGATATCTTCTGCCGCCGACCAGCCATAGACCAGACACTCCAGCAATGAATTCGAGGCCATGCGGTTAGCGCCGTGTAAGCCGGTATAACTCACCTCGCCAATGGCATACAAGCCCTCGACGTCCGTACGCCCATGATCATCAACCATTACACCACCGCAGGTATAATGTGCAGCAGGCACAATCGGTACCGGTTCTTGTGTGAGATCAATCCCCAGCCCGAGCAATTTTTCATAAATCATCGGGAAATGCTGGCGAATAAAATCGGCGGGCTTATGGCTGATGTCGAGGAACATACAATCTGCGCCGAGGCGTTTCATTTCATGGTCAATGGCGCGGGCGACAATATCGCGCGGGGCCAGTTCGCCGCGCTCATCAAAATCGGGCATAAAACGCGTGCCATCCGGGCGCTTGAGATAAGCGCCTTCGCCGCGCAGTGCTTCCGTTAACAGGAAATTGCGTGCCTGTGGGTGATACAGTGCGGTAGGGTGGAACTGATTCAATTCGAGATTGGCAACCCGACAGCCTGCGCGCCACGCCATAGCAATGCCATCGCCAGAAGAAATATCCGGATTGGTGGTGTACTGATAAACCTTCGACGCACCGCCGGTTGCCAGTACCACTGCTTTTGCGTGGCAGGTTTCCACCGTTTCTTTATTTCGGTTCCATACCCACGCGCCAACAACCCGTCGCGTGCCCGGGAGGCCAATTTTGTCAGAAACAATCAGATCAACTGCGTTGCTGCGCTCCAGCACACGAATATTCGGATGGTTCTGCGCCTTGCTCACCAGCGTGGATTGTACTTCTCTACCGGTGGCGTCGGCGGCATGAAGAATACGACGGTGACTATGTCCACCTTCACGGGTCAGATGGTAGCTTTCTTCGCCATTCGGTTGAACGTGGGTATCAAACAAAACCCCTTGGTCAATTAACCATTGCACACAGGATCGTGCATTGCTGGCGACAAATTCAACTGCATGGCGATCGCAAATACCAGCCCCGGCAATCAATGTGTCTTCCACATGCGAGTCAATGCTGTCAGTTTCATCAAACACGGCGGCAATACCGCCCTGGGCATAAAATGTTGAACCTTCCGTTACCGGGCCTTTACTTAGAACGATGACCTGATGCTGGTCAGCCAGGCGTAGCGCCAGTGAAAGTCCGGCTGCGCCGCTACCGATAATCAACACGTCACATGAATGTTCTGGGAGAGTATTCATTTTCTTTGTTTAATTTACTAAACACCGTTTGGTCAGCATAGCATCATGTTGTGCGAATAAACACCTGCTATTTTAATATTTGTTACAGTGGCTAAACACGCTGACGCAGGGCGGCGAGAAAAAGAGAAGTTACTGGCTGGTGGAGGATTAGGTGGTGAAATAAAAAGGCCGTTGGGTTACTCTTCAGGCAGTTAAATGGGCATTTCTACACAGATAATGCGATGTTCAGATTCTGTAGACTTATAATGATAGATAATGATCCGTCTACAGCATGACAAACAAAAACAGATGCGTTACGGAACTTTACAAAAACGAGACACTCTAACCCTTTGCTTGCTCAAATTGCAGCTAATGGAGTGGCGTTTCGATAGCGCGTGGAAATTTGGTTTGGGGAGACTTTACCTCGGATGAGCGAGCAGTTAACGGACCAGGTCCTGGTTGAACGGGTCCAGAAGGGAGATCAGAAAGCCTTTAACCTACTGGTAGTGCGCTATCAGCATAAAGTGGCGAGTCTGGTTTCCCGCTATGTGCCGTCGGGTGATGTTCCCGATGTGGTACAAGAAGCTTTTATTAAAGCCTATCGTGCGCTGGATTCGTTCCGGGGAGATAGCGCTTTTTATACATGGCTGTATCGGATTGCTGTAAATACAGCGAAAAATTACCTGGTTGCTCAGGGGCGTCGTCCACCTTCCAGTGATGTGGATGCCATTGAAGCTGAAAACTTCGAAAGTGGCGGCGCGTTGAAAGAAATTTCGAACCCTGAGAACTTAATGTTGTCAGAAGAACTGAGACAGATAGTTTTCCGAACTATTGAGTCCCTCCCGGAAGATTTGCGCATGGCAATAACCTTGCGGGAGCTGGATGGCCTGAGCTATGAAGAGATAGCCGCTATCATGGATTGTCCGGTAGGTACGGTGCGTTCACGTATCTTCCGAGCGAGGGAAGCTATTGATAACAAAGTTCAACCGCTTATCAGGCGTTGACGATAGCGGGATACTGGATAAGGGTATTAGGCATGCAGAAAGAACAACTTTCCGCTTTAATGGATGGCGAAACGCTGGATAGTGAGCTGCTTAACGAACTGGCTCATAACCCAGAAATGCAGAAAACCTGGGAAAGCTATCACTTAATCCGTGACTCAATGCGGGGTGATACTCCCGAGGTGCTCCATTTCGATATCTCTTCACGCGTGATGGCCGCCATTGAAGAAGAGCCAGTACGTCAACCGGCGACATTGATCCCGGAAGCCCAGCCTGCGCCGCATCAATGGCAGAAAATGCCATTCTGGCAGAAAGTACGTCCGTGGGCGGCACAGCTTACCCAAATGGGCGTAGCAGCATGCGTATCGCTTGCAGTTATCGTTGGCGTCCAGCACTATAATGGACAATCTGAAACGTCCCAGCAGCCCGAAACGCCGGTATTTAATACACTGCCGATGATGGGTAAAGCCAGCCCGGTAAGCCTGGGAGTACCTTCTGAAGCGACCGCAAACAATGGTCAACAGCAGCAGGTACAGGAGCAGCGTCGTCGCATTAATGCAATGTTGCAGGATTACGAACTGCAACGCCGACTCCACTCTGAACAGCTTCAGTTTGAGCAGGCGCAAACCCAGCAAGCCGCTGTACAGGTGCCAGGAATTCAAACTTTAGGAACGCAATCGCAGTAATGAAGCAACTTTGGTTTGCCATGTCATTAGTGACAGGTAGCCTGTTATTCTCTGCTAACGCCTCGGCCACTCCCGCGTCCGGGGCGTTATTACAGCAGATGAACCTGGCCAGTCAGTCACTGAATTACGAGCTGTCATTCATCAGCATCAATAAACAGGGTGTTGAGTCTCTGCGTTATCGACATGCACGCCTCGATAACCGCCCTCTTGCACAATTGTTGCAAATGGATGGCCCGCGCCGGGAAGTGGTACAGCGCGGCAATGAAATCAGCTATTTTGAACCGGGACTTGAACCGTTCACGCTTAATGGCGATTACATTGTTGATTCTCTGCCATCGCTTATCTATACCGATTTCAAACGCCTTTCTCCTTACTACGACTTTATCTCCGTCGGGCGCACGCGTATTGCTGATCGTCTTTGCGAAGTCATTCGCGTGGTTGCCCGAGATGGTACACGCTACAGCTACATCGTGTGGATGGACACCGAATCGAAATTACCGATGCGGGTTGATCTCCTTGATCGCGATGGTGAAACGCTGGAACAATTTCGCGTGATTGCTTTTAACGTCAATCAGGATATCAGCAGCAGTATGCAGACGCTGGCGAAGGCAAATTTGCCGCCGTTGCTTTCTGTTCCTGTAGGTGAAAAAGCTAAATTCAGCTGGACGCCAACCTGGTTGCCACAGGGTTTTAGCGAAGTTTCCAGTAGTCGACGTCCGCTACCGACGATGGACAACATGCCTATCGAATCACGTCTCTATTCCGACGGATTATTCAGCTTCTCGGTAAACGTTAACCGCGCTACGCCATCGAGCACCGATCAGATGTTGCGCACCGGACGCAGAACCGTCAGTACAAGCGTACGTGATAACGCCGAAATCACCATTGTCGGTGAACTGCCGCCGCAAACGGCGAAACGCATTGCCGAGAATATTAAGTTCGGGGCAGCGCAATGATCAAAGAGTGGGCTACCGTCGTCTCCTGGCAAAACGGGCAGGCGCTGGTCAGTTGTGATGTTAAAGCTTCATGCAGCAGCTGCGCTTCACGCGCCGGTTGCGGTAGCCGCGTGTTAAATAAACTTGGCCCGCAAACCACGCATACCATTGTCGTACCCTGTGATGAGCCGTTAGTGCCGGGGCAAAAAGTGGAATTGGGGATCGCCGAAGGCAGCCTGCTTAGCTCCGCATTACTGGTTTATATGTCGCCGCTGGTGGGATTATTCCTCATCGCTTCGCTATTTCAGCTACTCTTTGCTTCTGACGTCGCAGCATTATGTGGTGCGGTCCTCGGCGGTATTGGCGGGTTCCTGATTGCGCGCGGCTACTCGCGTAAGTTTGCTGCCCGGGCAGAATGGCAACCGATCATCTTAAGCGTGGCATTGCCGCCTGGCCTTGTGCGATTTGAAACATCTTCGGAAGACGCGAGCCAGTGATTTCACTGGCTTTGTTGCATTTTGCATAACAAATGCGAGGACGTTTCCAGATACCACAATCCATACGGTATGAACATTTCCTCGCCTCAATGTTGTAGTGTAGAATGCGGCGTTTCTATTAATACAGACGTTAAGCTCAGAACAGCGACTTCTAAAAGCCTGGTTAACCGGGCATTAAGGCACAATAATCATACTTTATGAAGAATATACGTAACTTTTCGATCATAGCTCACATTGACCACGGTAAATCGACGCTGTCTGACCGTATTATCCAGATCTGCGGTGGCCTGTCTGACCGTGAAATGGAGGCGCAGGTTCTCGATTCCATGGATCTTGAGCGTGAGCGTGGCATAACCATCAAAGCGCAAAGCGTGACGCTGGACTACAAAGCGTCTGACGGCGAAACCTATCAGCTGAACTTTATCGACACCCCGGGCCACGTTGACTTCTCCTATGAAGTTTCCCGTTCGCTGGCTGCCTGTGAAGGTGCATTGCTGGTGGTCGACGCCGGGCAGGGCGTAGAAGCGCAAACCCTGGCAAACTGCTACACCGCCATGGAAATGGATCTCGAAGTGGTGCCGGTACTGAACAAGATTGACCTGCCGGCAGCCGATCCTGAACGCGTGGCGGAAGAAATTGAAGATATCGTCGGCATCGACGCCACCGACGCGGTGCGCTGTTCAGCGAAAACCGGCGTTGGCGTGCAGGACGTTCTCGAACGTCTGGTGCGCGACATTCCGCCGCCGGAAGGCGATCCGGAAGGCCCGTTGCAGGCACTAATTATCGACTCATGGTTCGACAACTACCTGGGCGTTGTTTCACTTATCCGTATTAAAAACGGCACCCTGCGTAAGGGCGACAAAGTGAAAGTCATGAGTACCGGGCAGACCTATAACGCCGACCGTCTGGGCATCTTCACGCCGAAACAGGTTGACCGCACTGAACTGAAATGTGGCGAAGTAGGCTGGCTGGTATGTGCGATTAAAGATATCCACGGCGCTCCAGTCGGCGATACCTTAACGCTGGCGCGTAATCCGGCAGAAAAGGCGCTGCCTGGCTTTAAGAAAGTCAAACCGCAGGTATACGCCGGTCTGTTCCCGGTAAGTTCCGACGACTATGAAGCCTTCCGTGACGCGCTGGGTAAACTCAGCCTGAACGATGCTTCACTGTTCTATGAGCCGGAAAGCTCCAGCGCGCTGGGCTTTGGTTTCCGCTGCGGCTTCCTCGGCCTGCTGCACATGGAGATCATCCAGGAACGTCTGGAACGTGAATACGATCTGGATCTGATCACCACTGCGCCGACCGTAGTGTATGAAGTTGAAACCACGTCAAGAGAAGTTATTTACGTCGACAGTCCATCCAAGCTGCCAGCGGTAAATAACATCTACGAACTGCGCGAGCCGATTGCCGAATGTCACATGCTGCTGCCGCAGGCATATCTCGGCAACGTTATTACGCTGTGCGTAGAAAAACGCGGCGTGCAGACCAATATGGTTTACCACGGTAATCAGGTGGCGCTGACGTACGAGATCCCGATGGCGGAAGTGGTGCTCGACTTCTTCGATCGCCTGAAATCTACCTCGCGTGGTTATGCGTCTCTGGATTACAACTTCAAACGCTTCCAGGCGTCCGACATGGTACGTGTAGACGTATTAATCAACGGTGAACGTGTTGATGCGTTGGCGCTGATCACCCACCGTGATAATTCGCAAAACCGCGGTCGCGAGTTGGTGGAGAAGATGAAAGATCTGATCCCACGCCAGCAGTTTGATATCGCCATTCAGGCAGCGATTGGTACGCACATTATTGCGCGATCCACCGTGAAACAGCTGCGTAAAAACGTACTGGCTAAATGTTATGGCGGCGATATCAGCCGTAAGAAAAAGCTGCTGCAGAAGCAGAAAGAAGGTAAGAAACGCATGAAGCAGATCGGTAACGTCGAGCTGCCGCAGGAAGCGTTCCTCGCCATTCTGCACGTCGGCAAAGACAACAAATAACCCTTAGGAGTTGGCATGGCGAATATGTTTGCCCTGATTCTGGTGATTGCCACACTGGTGACGGGCATTTTATGGTGCGTGGATAAATTCTTTTTCGCACCTAAACGGCGGGAACGTCAGGCAGCGGCGCAGGCGGCTGCCGGTGACTCACTGGATAAAGCAACCCTGAAAAAGGTTGCGCCGAAGCCTGGCTGGCTGGAAACCGGTGCTTCTGTTTTTCCGGTGCTGGCTATCGTATTGATTGTGCGTTCGTTTATTTATGAACCGTTCCAGATCCCGTCAGGTTCGATGATGCCGACTCTGTTAATCGGTGATTTTATTCTGGTAGAAAAGTTTGCTTATGGCATTAAAGATCCTATCTACCAGAAAACGCTGATCGAAACCGGTCATCCGAAACGCGGAGATATCGTGGTCTTTAAATATCCGGAAGATCCAAAGCTTGATTACATCAAGCGCGCGGTGGGTTTACCGGGCGATAAAGTCACTTACGATCCGGTCTCGAAAGAGCTGACGATTCAACCGGGATGCAGTTCCGGCCAGGCGTGTGAAAACGCGCTGCCGGTCACCTACTCAAACGTGGAACCGAGCGATTTCGTTCAGACCTTCTCACGCCGTAATGGTGGGGAAGCGACCAGCGGATTCTTTGAAGTGCCGAAAAACGAAACCAAAGAAAATGGAATTCGTCTTTCCGAGCGTAAAGAGACACTGGGTGATGTGACGCACCGAATTCTGACAGTGCCGATTGCGCAGGATCAGGTGGGGATGTATTACCAGCAGCCAGGGCAACAACTGGCAACCTGGATTGTTCCTCCGGGACAATACTTCATGATGGGCGACAACCGCGACAACAGCGCGGACAGCCGTTATTGGGGGTTTGTGCCTGAAGCGAATCTGGTCGGTCGGGCAACGGCTATCTGGATGAGCTTCGATAAGCAAGAAGGCGAATGGCCGACTGGTGTGCGCTTAAGTCGCATTGGCGGCATCCATTAATAGCTCATCTTCGTTCACGTTGTCGCCGTTATGGCGACAACGTGAATTATTTATGAGATAAATCTCCCGTGGCTAACGACATCCCCCGTCGTTGTGTATAGAATATTCCCCCGAAGTTTAAGGTTGGCACCTCCAGGTTGCCACGGCACACGAAACAGCGTTGGTCCCCATATACCGGTAAACTGAAACTGCAGCGAAGCAGTTAGCAGAGCCATGTATATCAGGTCTGTTTCGTGTGCTGAATTGTTGACGCATTTATTTATTGGTATCGCATGAACCCCATCGTAATTAATCGGCTTCAACGGAAGCTGGGCTACACTTTTAATCATCAGGAACTGTTGCAGCAGGCATTAACTCATCGTAGTGCCAGCAGTAAACATAACGAGCGTTTAGAATTTTTAGGCGACTCTATTCTGAGCTACGTTATCGCCAATGCGCTTTATCACCGTTTCCCTCGTGTGGATGAAGGCGATATGAGCCGGATGCGCGCCACGCTGGTCCGTGGCAATACGCTGGCGGAACTGGCGCGCGAATTTGAGTTAGGCGAGTGCTTACGTTTAGGGCCAGGTGAACTTAAAAGCGGTGGATTTCGTCGTGAGTCAATTCTCGCCGACACCGTCGAAGCATTAATTGGTGGCGTATTCCTCGACAGTGATATTCAAACCGTCGAGAAATTAATCCTCAACTGGTATCAAACTCGTTTGGACGAAATTAGCCCAGGCGATAAACAAAAAGATCCGAAAACGCGCTTGCAAGAATATTTGCAGGGTCGCCATCTGCCGCTGCCGACTTATCTGGTAGTCCAGGTACGTGGCGAAGCGCACGATCAGGAATTTACTATCCACTGCCAGGTCAGCGGCCTGAGTGAACCGGTGGTTGGCACAGGTTCAAGCCGTCGTAAGGCTGAGCAGGCTGCCGCCGAACAGGCGTTGAAAAAACTGGAGCTGGAATGAGCATCGATAAAAGTTACTGCGGATTTATTGCCATCGTCGGACGTCCGAACGTTGGCAAATCCACATTGTTGAACAAACTGCTGGGGCAGAAGATCTCCATCACCTCCCGCAAAGCGCAAACAACTCGTCACCGCATTGTGGGGATCCATACTGAAGGCGCGTATCAGGCGATCTACGTTGATACCCCTGGCCTGCATATGGAAGAAAAACGCGCTATTAACCGCCTGATGAACAAAGCGGCGAGCAGCTCTATTGGCGACGTTGAGCTGGTGATTTTTGTCGTTGAAGGCACCCGCTGGACGCCGGACGACGAAATGGTGCTCAACAAACTGCGCGATGGCAAAGCGCCGGTGATCCTCGCGGTGAACAAAGTGGATAACGTGCAGGAAAAAGCCGATCTGCTGCCGCACTTACAGTTCCTGGCAAGTCAGATGAACTTCCTCGATATCGTGCCGATCTCTGCTGAAACCGGGCTGAATGTCGACACTATCGCAGCAATCGTGCGTAAGCACCTCCCTGAAGCGACCCATCACTTCCCGGAAGATTACATCACCGATCGCTCACAGCGTTTTATGGCGTCTGAAATCATCCGCGAAAAACTGATGCGTTTCCTCGGCGCTGAACTGCCGTACTCCGTGACCGTGGAGATCGAACGTTTCGTCTCTAACGAACGCGGTGGTTATGACATCAATGGTTTGATTCTCGTTGAGCGTGAAGGGCAGAAGAAGATGGTTATTGGCAACAAAGGGGCCAAGATCAAAACCATCGGGATTGAAGCGCGTAAAGACATGCAGGAAATGTTCGAAGCGCCTGTCCACCTTGAACTGTGGGTAAAAGTGAAATCCGGTTGGGCCGACGACGAACGCGCACTGCGCAGTCTCGGTTACGTTGACGATCTTTAAGAGTCACTCCGATGGAAGGCTGGCAGCGCGCATTTGTCCTGCATAGTCGCCCGTGGAGCGAAACCAGCCTGATGCTGGACGTCTTCACGGAGGAATCGGGTCGCGTGCGTCTGGTTGCCAAAGGCGCACGCTCTAAACGCTCTACTCTGAAAGGTGCATTACAGCCTTTCACCCCTCTCTTGCTACGTTTCGGCGGGCGTGGCGAAGTCAAAACGCTGCGCAGTGCTGAAGCTGTCTCGCTGGCGCTGCCATTAAGCGGTATCACGCTTTACAGCGGTCTGTACATCAACGAACTTCTCTCCCGCGTACTGGAATACGAGACGCGCTTCTCTGAACTCTTTTTCGATTACTTGCACTGCATTCAGTCTCTTGCAGGTGCCACTGGTACGCCAGAACCCGCGCTGCGCCGCTTTGAACTGGCACTGCTCGGGCATCTGGGCTATGGCGTCAATTTTACCCATTGTGCGGGTAGCGGCGAGCCGGTAGATGACACCATGACGTATCGTTATCGCGAAGAAAAAGGGTTTATCGCAAGCGTCGTTATCGACAATAAAACGTTCACCGGAAGGCAGTTAAAAGCGTTAAACGCGCGGGAATTTCCTGACGCAGACACACTACGCGCCGCGAAACGCTTTACCCGCATGGCGCTTAAGCCGTATCTTGGCGGTAAACCATTAAAGAGCAGGGAACTGTTCCGGCAGTTTATGCCTAAGCGAACGGTGAAAACACATTATGAATGATGAGGATTGTCATGGCTGAATTACTGTTAGGCGTCAACATTGACCATATTGCAACGCTGCGTAACGCACGCGGTACTGCTTACCCGGATCCGGTGCAGGCGGCGTTTATTGCTGAGCAGGCGGGAGCGGACGGCATTACCGTGCATTTACGTGAAGATCGCCGCCACATTACTGACCGTGATGTGCGCATCCTGCGTCAGACACTGGATACCCGCATGAATCTGGAGATGGCGGTGACCGAAGAGATGCTGGCGATCGCCGTTGAGACGAAGCCACATTTTTGCTGTCTGGTACCGGAAAAGCGTCAGGAAGTAACAACCGAAGGCGGCCTGGACGTCGCAGGGCAGCGTGACAAAATGCGCGATGCCTGCAAACGTCTGGCAGATGCCGGGATCCAGGTTTCTCTCTTTATCGACGCCGATGAAGAGCAGATCAAAGCTGCGGCAGAGGTTGGCGCACCGTTTATCGAGATCCACACCGGTTGCTATGCTGATGCCAAAACTGACGCCGAACAGGCGCAAGAGCTGGCGCGTATCGCCAAAGCCGCGACCTTTGCCGCTAGTCTCGGTCTGAAAGTTAACGCTGGTCACGGTCTGACCTATCACAACGTGAAAGCTATTGCCGCCATCCCTGAGATGCATGAACTGAATATCGGTCATGCCATTATTGGTCGTGCAGTGATGACCGGACTGAAAGATGCGGTGGCAGAAATGAAGCGTCTGATGCTGGAAGCGCGTGGCTAATGGCAATATTAGGTTTAGGCACGGATATCGTAGAGATCGCTCGCATAGAAGCAGTGATCGCCCGATCCGGTGAGCGCCTGGCACGCCGCGTATTAAGCGATAACGAATGGGCAATCTGGAAAACGCACCACCAGCCGGTGCGTTTTCTGGCGAAGCGTTTTGCTGTGAAAGAAGCCGCAGCAAAAGCGTTTGGCACCGGGATCCGCAATGGTCTGGCGTTTAATCAATTTGAAGTATTCAATGATGAGCTCGGCAAACCACGGCTACGGCTATGGGGTGAGGCATTAAAACTGGCGGAAAAGCTCGGCGTTGTAAATATGCATGTAACGCTGGCAGATGAACGCCACTATGCTTGTGCCACGGTAATTATTGAAAGTTAAAATAATACCGTTCTCTTTAAAAAGTAAAACCCCCGAACTGGTAAGGAACGGGGGTTTTACTTTTTAACTTTAATTTTGTGCAGCATGCACCCTCAACAACAGCGATTATGGATCAGTGTACTTATCTTTTACAAGCAACTTGCAATCTTTAGCATAAAAACTCGAGCCTTTACGAAGAAAGCAATATTGATGGAAAGATTAACGTGACCGCCAATTCGTAAGTACATTAAAATTGGCTTCGTTATTGAAGATTTTGCTGTGCTTTACACCATGCCACAGAATTCCCCCATTGAAACGAGTGGTGTCGTCAAAGCTCTGGTGTGGAGTGCAGCATGCACCCTCAATAACTCGCACGTTCAGTTTTGGGGAGATGTAAGGGCTAATCTGAACAGCTGCATTCCTTGTTTAAGGAAAAACGAATGACTGATTGCCGATACCTGATTAAACGGGTCATCAAAATCATCATTGCTGTTTTACAGCTGATCCTTCTGTTCTTATAACACAAGGAAACGTACTTAAGGTGCGTCCGGTGAGCCAATCGGACGCGCCTTTAATAACTATAAATAAGTGTCTTGGCAGATACTATATAAATTAACTTAGTGAATGATTATGCTAATGTCATCAATTAAATAAATATAATGGCGTTAAGGCTTCCCAGTAATATAATTAATACTCTACTTCCAGAGTAGAATATTAAATTTTATCCGCGTGGTGCATCAGCACAAATTTATCCCACAACTGTTCTTCTGTCTCGACATGCGCCGGATCTTTCACAATAGTATTGGGGATCGGGCACACCTTCTGGCAGGTTGGTGTCTCGTAGTGCCCTACGCATTCGGTACACTTATCGCTGTTAATCTCGTAGATATGATCTCCCATTGAAATCGCCTCATTCGGGCATTCGGGTTCACACATATCACAATTGATGCATTTTTTAGTGATTAACAACGCCATAAGGAAACTCTCAAAACAACACAAACCGGGCGGGCATTATACGCGCATTCTTTACTCAGACCAGTTTTTTCACCAGCGCTTCACTATGACGAATACGTTCTGGTGCCAGTTCCAGATCCTGCTGAATCAGCGCAATGAACAGCAAATCCGTTAACATTCCCTGAGCGTGACAAGCAGAGATTGAAGCACTGTTTGTCGCTTGTTCTTCGGCAATGGTATACAGGCAATGAGAAGCACGCTGTTGCAGGGCATTCGGAGTAAAGCCGGTAATCGCCAGCACTTTTCCGCCCACTCGCAGCATCTCATCTGCCGCCAGGTTTAACTCGCGTCGTACACCGGTGTAGGAAATGGCTAATAACAGATCGTCAGGGGACGACGCCTGTACTGTTGCGAGTAGCGCATGCATATCGCGCACTGCGGCAGCATTGAAGCCAATCTTCATCAGCTTCCAGGCAAAGTTTTGCGCCACCAGACCCGAAGCGCCAATACCGGTCAGAATTATCCGCCGCGCAGAGCGCAACATTGTTACGCATTCATGCAGTTTCTCTTCACTATTAACGTTTAGCGTTGCGTACATAGCGGCAGTATTTTCTTTAATCAGTTTTTCGCCGACCAGCCGTAACGGATCATCACCGCGGATTTGGTTATGAATGGGCACGGAGGGCGATTCCGGCTGGCTTGCCAGCGCTTCACTCAACGCCAACTTAAGCGCCGGAAAACCTTTATAGCCGAGTTTTTGCGCGAACTTCACGACGCTGGACTGACTGACTCCGGCTTCGTTGGCCAGTTGCTGAGAGCTTAAATGGCGCGCCGTATCAGGTTGTAGCAGCAGATAATCCGCCAGTTTTTTATCACTCTGGGCAAGCCCCTGGTAACGCTGACGGATACGAAGTAAGCCGTTCATATCTTTCCTCGCGATGAAATAGTGGCGACAACAGGCAATATGAGAGACACGCGAGTGAATTTTATATTCCATTGCCGCTAATTGCCATGAATTAAAAATTCCAGTTAGCCATGATGCGGTCGATTGTTGCCGGAAAAGTGATGATCTATCTGTTAGGCTATGTAGTAGCGAAAATTAATCAGGATGTTTCAGTCCAGAGGAGTATGGTTTGGCAACTCACGAGCGTCGTGTGGTGTTTTTTGACTTAGATGGAACATTGCATCAGCAGGATATGTTCGGCAGTTTTCTGCGCTATTTACTGCGTCGCCAACCGCTGAATGCGTTACTTGTCCTGCCGTTGTTACCGATTATAGCCATTGCGTTATTGATAAAAGGTCGTGCGGCACGCTGGCCGATGAGTCTGCTTCTGTGGGGGTGCACTTTTGGTCACAGCGAAGCACGTTTACAGACGTTGCAGGCCGATTTCGTGCGCTGGTTTCGCGACAATGTTACCGCCTTTCCGCTGGTTCAGGAGCGATTAACCACCTACCTGTTAAGTTCCGATGCTGATATCTGGTTGATTACCGGCTCTCCGCAGCCGCTGGTTGAAGCGGTTTATTTCGATACGCCCTGGCTGCCGCGGGTTAATCTTATCGCCAGCCAAATTCAGCGTGGCTATGGTGGTTGGGTATTGACGATGCGTTGTCTGGGACATGAAAAGGTCGCACAACTGGAGCGCAAAATCGGCACTCCGCTGCGGCTGTACAGTGGCTATAGCGACAGTAATCAGGACAATCCGCTGCTTTATTTCTGTCAGCATCGTTGGCGAGTAACCCCGCGCGGTGAACTCCAGCAACTGGAATAGAGTAAAGCATAGCGTCCGTGTATAATGCGCCGCGCTTTTATAACCGGAGTTTTCTTTTTGTCTGAAGTCGAATTTAGCCACGAATACTGGATGCGTCACGCGCTGACGCTGGCGAAACGTGCCTGGGATGAGCGGGAAGTGCCGGTCGGCGCGGTATTAGTGCATAACAATCGGGTAATCGGCGAAGGCTGGAACCGCCCGATTGGTCGCCATGATCCCACCGCACATGCAGAAATCATGGCCCTGCGGCAGGGTGGTCTGGTGATGCAAAATTATCGTCTGATCGACGCCACGTTGTATGTCACGCTTGAACCATGTGTAATGTGTGCCGGAGCGATGATCCACAGTCGCATTGGTCGCGTGGTCTTTGGTGCGCGTGACGCGAAAACTGGCGCTGCGGGATCTTTAATGGATGTGCTGCATCATCCGGGTATGAATCACCGAGTGGAAATTACGGAAGGAATACTGGCGGATGAGTGCGCGGCGTTGCTCAGTGACTTCTTTCGCATGCGCCGCCAGGAAATTAAAGCGCAGAAAAAAGCGCAATCCTCGACGGATTAATTTTGTTTCTCTTCACTCCCTTTCCTGGAAAACAGCAGAGAGGGAGAATGGGTCAAATAGTTTGATGACGACTGGGAAAGAAACGAGAGAAAAGGAAATTTCTCTTTGCCCAACTCCGTAGGCGATACCGCCGGATAATCCTGCGCCAGTTGCATCGCCGCTTCTGTAGCCTGCTTCTCTTTCTCTTGCAGATAACCCACCAGGCTAATCTGATACTTACGAATATTTTCGACATAAGCGTAGGCTTCATGTCCACGAGCGTAGCCGTAAGTCAGCTTGCTGTAATAGGGTTTCTGGCTAAGTAAAGGCAGACGCTGTTTTACGTCAGCCCAACTGTCAGGATTCCCTTTGGTTTTTGCCGTCAGGGCGCGGGCATCCAGCATATGCGCATAGCCCATATTGTACGCAGCGAGGGCAAACCAGATCCGCTCGTTCTCCGGCACACTTTCCGGCACTTTACTCATCATATCCTGCAAATAACGCACGCCACCGCTGATGCTCTGTTCGGCATCGGTACGATCCGTAATGCCGAGGCTTTGCGCGGTATTTTTGGTTAACATCATCATGCCGCGCACACCCGTCGGTGAAGTGGCCTGTGCATCCCAGTGCGATTCCTGATAAGCAATAGCGGCCAGCAAACGCCAGTCAATTTCTTCGGCGTATTTCTCAAACAGGGGCTTTAACTGCGGCAGTACCGCATCGACGGCGCGTAAAAATGTGCGCGTATCGACGTAATCAAAATCATCGCCATGCCCCAGGTATTTCTCTTCAATGCGTGCCAGCGTACCGTCTTCATTCATTTCGTTGAAGAAGTCGAGCAGGGCGGCGGAAAGGGTATTATCGCCATCTAACGGGCTAAACCAAGTCACCGGTTGTTCATCGGTGATATCGAGCGCTACGGCGAGCTCCGGGTGAACGCGCTGAAACAGGCTGATGGCGACAGAATCAGCAATGGTGTAATCGAGTTTTCCTTCGATGACATCTTCCATTAATTCCGCAGAGCCTTTTTTGTCGTCTACCTTCCAGCTTAATTCCGGGAATTTTGTGTCTTTCAGGGTTTGGAGATCGTTAACCACCACGTGACCCGGTGCAACGGTGAGTTGCTCCGCCGTCAGGTTGCCCAGTGTGCGCGGGCGATACTGACCCACTTTATAAACCAGTTGTTGTGACACGGAATAATAGGTAGGGCCAGGCTGATAATTTTTTACCCGCTCACTGTTATAGACCAGTCCTGCCGCCAGCAGGTCGGCGTTACCATTATCGAGGTCGTCAAACAGCTGGCTGATATTCTGCCGCACGGTCACTTTCAGTTTTACACCGAGGTAATCGGCAAACTGTTTCGCCAGTTCGTAATCCAGGCCAAAAGGTTTCCCGTTGATTTCGTTATAAGTCAGGGGAGTATGAATGGTGCTCACACGCAACTCTCCCCGCGCTTGAATGGCGGCGATACGGTTGTCGGCTTTACCAAACCAGGGAATGGATGGCCAGAGAGCGACCGCGAGCAGCAGTGCCAGAATGCCGATGAACAGATAATTAATCTTTAATTTTTTCAATTAGTTAATTCTCTGTGTCGTGCGCGTCCCAGCTTGAAAAAACGTAATAATAGTGAAAGGTTTACTCATAAATGAGCGGCATTTTGCGTAAACCTGCGCCAGATGGCAACTTATTACAGCCATTGGCGGCACGCGTTGCTAATTCACGATGGTGATTTTATTTCCACGCAAACGGTTTCGTCAGCGCATCAGATTCTTTATAATGACGCCCGTTTCCCCCCCTTGGGTACACCGAAAGCTTAGAAGACGAGAGACTTATGATGGAAATTCTGCGTGGTTCGCCTGCACTGTCGGCATTCCGAATCAACAAACTGCTGGCACGTTTTCAGGCTGCCAGGCTCCCGGTTCACAATATTTACGCCGAGTATGTCCATTTTGCTGACCTCAATGCGCCGTTAAACGATGATGAGCACGCACAACTTGAACGCCTGCTGAAATATGGCCCGGCACTCGCCAGCCACGCCCCGCAAGGCAAACTCCTGCTGGTGACCCCGCGTCCTGGCACCATCTCTCCCTGGTCTTCGAAAGCGACCGATATTGCCCATAACTGCGGGCTACAACAGGTAAACCGCCTTGAGCGCGGCGTTGCTTACTATATAGAAGCCGGTACGCTGACCAATGAACAATGGCAGCAGGTTACCGCTGAACTGCACGACCGCATGATGGAAACGGTCTTTTTTGCTTTAGATGATGCAGAGCAGCTGTTTGCACACCATCAACCGACTCCGGTCACCAGCGTTGATTTGCTGGGGCAGGGCCGTCAGGCGCTAATCGACGCTAACCTGCGTCTTGGCCTGGCACTGGCGGAAGATGAAATTGACTATCTGCAGGATGCTTTCACAAAGCTTGGTCGTAACCCGAACGACATCGAGCTGTATATGTTCGCCCAGGCGAACTCCGAGCACTGCCGCCACAAGATTTTTAACGCCGATTGGGTTATCGACGGTGAGCAACAGCCGAAATCGCTGTTTAAGATGATCAAAAACACCTTCGAAACCACGCCAGATTACGTTCTCTCTGCTTATAAAGATAACGCCGCCGTAATGGAAGGTTCTGAAGTGGGCCGCTACTTTGCTGACCACGAAACGGGCCGCTACGATTTCCATCAGGAACCGGCGCATATTCTGATGAAAGTCGAAACTCACAACCACCCGACGGCGATTTCTCCGTGGCCGGGCGCGGCGACCGGTTCCGGCGGTGAAATCCGCGATGAAGGTGCCACCGGGCGCGGCGCGAAGCCGAAAGCGGGTTTGGTTGGTTTCTCCGTTTCCAACCTGCGAATTCCTGGCTTCGAACAGCCGTGGGAAGAAGATTTCGGTAAGCCTGAGCGTATTGTCACCGCGCTGGACATCATGACCGAAGGCCCGCTGGGCGGCGCGGCGTTTAACAACGAATTTGGTCGTCCGGCACTGAATGGCTACTTCCGTACTTATGAAGAAAAAGTGAACAGCCACAACGGCGAAGAGCTGCGCGGTTATCACAAACCGATCATGCTGGCGGGCGGGATCGGCAACATTCGCGCCGATCACGTACAAAAAGGCGAGATCAACGTCGGTGCGAAGCTGGTCGTTCTCGGCGGCCCGGCAATGAACATCGGTCTTGGCGGCGGAGCGGCGTCTTCCATGGCGTCAGGTCAGTCTGATGCCGACCTCGACTTTGCTTCCGTACAGCGCGACAACCCGGAGATGGAGCGTCGTTGCCAGGAAGTGATCGACCGTTGCTGGCAGCTTGGTGATGCTAACCCAATTCTGTTTATCCACGACGTCGGTGCGGGCGGTCTTTCTAACGCGATGCCGGAGCTGGTGAGCGACGGCGGACGCGGCGGTAAATTTGAACTGCGCGATATTCTAAGCGACGAACCGGGCATGAGCCCGCTGGAAATCTGGTGTAACGAATCCCAGGAACGCTACGTGCTGGCGGTTGCAGCCGATCAATTACCGCTGTTTGACGAACTGTGTAAGCGTGAGCGCGCACCCTACGCGGTGATTGGTGAAGCGACCGAAGAACTGCATCTTTCTCTGCACGATCGTCATTTTGATAATCAGCCGATCGATCTGCCGCTGGACGTCCTGCTTGGTAAAACGCCGAAGATGACCCGCGATGTACAAACGCTGAAAGCGAAGGGCGATGCGCTGGTCCGTGAAGGGATCACCATTGCAGACGCGGTGAAACGCGTACTGCATCTGCCGACCGTGGCGGAGAAAACTTTCCTGGTGACCATCGGTGACCGCAGCGTAACTGGCATGGTAGCGCGCGATCAGATGGTGGGTCCGTGGCAGGTGCCGGTCGCTAACTGCGCGGTCACTACCGCCAGCCTCGACAGCTACTACGGTGAAGCGATGGCGATTGGCGAGCGTGCGCCGGTTGCGCTGCTGGATTTCGCCGCCTCTGCCCGTCTGGCGGTCGGTGAAGCGTTAACCAATATTGCCGCAACACAGATTGGCGATATCAAACGCATTAAACTTTCCGCCAACTGGATGGCGGCGGCAGGCCACCCTGGTGAAGATGCGGGCCTGTATGAAGCCGTTAAAGCCGTGGGCGAAGAGCTTTGTCCGGCGCTGGGCCTGACGATCCCGGTGGGTAAAGACTCTATGTCGATGAAAACCCGCTGGCAGGAAGGTAACGAAGAGCGCGAAATGACGTCGCCGCTGTCGCTGGTGATTTCTGCATTTGCCCGCGTGGAAGATGTACGTCACACCATCACGCCGCAGCTTTCTACCGAAGATAACGCACTGCTGCTGATTGATTTGGGCAAAGGCAATAACGCGCTGGGCGCAACGGCGCTGGCGCAGGTTTATCGTCAGCTTGGCGACAAACCGGCAGATGTACGCGATGTCGCGCAACTGAAAGGCTTCTATGACGCGATTCAGGCGCTGGTTGCACAGCGTAAGCTGCTCGCATACCACGACCGCTCTGATGGCGGCCTGCTGGTAACGCTGGCGGAAATGGCCTTTGCTGGTCATTGCGGCATTAACGCGGATATTGCCTCTCTGGGCGACGATCGCCTGGCGGCGTTGTTTAACGAAGAACTGGGTGCGGTGATTCAGGTTCGTGCCGCTGACCGTGAAGCGGTCGAGTCCGTACTGGCACAGCATGGGCTTGCTGATTGTGTCCATTATGTAGGGCAGGCGGTTTCCGGTGACCGTTTTGTGATTACCGCCAACGGGCAGACTGTATTCAGCGAAAGCCGCACCACGTTGCGTGTCTGGTGGGCAGAAACTACCTGGCAGATGCAGCGCCTGCGTGACAACCCGGAGTGTGCTGACCAGGAGCACCAGGCGAAATCAAACGACGCCGATCCGGGCCTGAATGTGAAACTGTCGTTCGATATCAACGAAGATGTGGCAGCACCGTATATTGCCACTGGCGCACGTCCGAAAGTTGCTGTGCTGCGTGAGCAGGGCGTGAACTCGCATGTTGAAATGGCGGCAGCTTTCCACCGTGCAGGCTTCGATGCAATCGATGTGCATATGAGTGACCTGCTGACTGGACGCACGGGCCTGGAAGATTTCCACGCCCTGGTCGCGTGCGGTGGTTTCTCCTACGGTGATGTGCTGGGTGCCGGTGAAGGTTGGGCGAAGTCAATCCTGTTCAATGACCGTGTACGCGATGAGTTTGCAACCTTCTTCCACCGTCCGCAAACGCTGGCGCTGGGGGTATGTAACGGTTGCCAGATGATGTCTAACCTGCGCGAACTGATCCCAGGTAGTGAGTTGTGGCCACGTTTTGTGCGCAATACCTCCGATCGCTTTGAAGCGCGTTTCAGCCTGGTTGAAGTGACCCAAAGCCCGTCGCTGCTGTTGCAGGGGATGGTGGGCTCGCAAATGCCGATTGCTGTCTCTCATGGTGAAGGGCGCGTGGAAGTGCGTGATGCGGCGCATCTGGCGGCACTGGAAAGCAAAGGGCTGGTGGCACTGCGCTATGTCGATAACTTCGGCAAAGTCACTGAAACCTACCCGGCTAACCCGAACGGTTCACCGAACGGTATTACGTCGATTACGACTGAAAGTGGTCGAGTCACCATTATGATGCCGCACCCGGAACGTGTTTTCCGTACTGTCAGCAACTCCTGGCATCCGGAAAACTGGGGCGAGGATGGCCCATGGATGCGCATTTTCCGCAATGCGCGTAAGCAGTTGGGGTAAGTCATCAGTTCATTGGTTTTGCAGCCCGGATGCGGCATTTACGCCGCATCCGGCATTAAGCACCAACCACTATCATAAGCTCCCAACTCCGGGAGCTTTTTTGTGTCTGTAAATCACGACAATGGGTGGTTTACCGTGTCGCTTTCTGGCGACACTTAACTCATTGATTTTAATATTATCTAATAAGTTTATCTTAAGTTGTCTCTTTTTAGCGACACAGTGGCTGATTTACATTCAAATAACGGAGAAGCCATAAACCCCTCAAAGCGACGTATAATCAGTACGTTACCAAACTATTTTCTTTATTGGCACAGTTACTGCATAATAGTAAGCAGTGGCTCATTCACCGACTTATGTCAGCCCCTTCGGGACGTGCTACATAAAATTCGAATGACGCACAACAAGGTGCCTGCCGTCCAACTTCTGATATCAGCGTAGCTATATCAACCATCGGGCGAAACGTCGAGTTAGGCACCGCCTTATTCCATAACAAAGCCGGGTAATTCCCGGCTTTGTTGTATCTGAACTTCCCCTCGGTTAGCATCAGGCTATTCGCGTCTGACGAGAGTAACACCTTGAAACGCTGGCCTGTTTTTCCCCGCTCATTACGACAACTGGTAATGCTGGCATTTTTGCTAATTCTACTACCCCTGTTGGTGCTGGCATGGCAAGCCTGGCAAAGCCTGAATGCGCTTAGCGATCAGGCGGCGCTGGTTAACCGCACTACGCTTATTGATGCCCGGCGTAGTGAAGCGATGACCAACGCGGCGCTGGAGATGGAGCGTAGCTACCGTCAGTATTGCGTGCTGGACGATCCTACGCTTGCGAAGGTTTATCAAAGCCAGCGCAAGCGTTACAGCGAAATGCTCGATGCCCACGCAGGCGTACTGCCAGACGATAAACTTTACCAGGCATTGCGTCAGGATTTGAACAATCTGGCCCAACTTCAGTGTAACAACAGTGGTCCCGATGCTGCCGCCGCCGCGCGTCTTGAAGCCTTTGCCAGTGCCAATACCGAAATGGTGCAGGCCACGCGCACAGTGGTGTTCTCTCGTGGGCAGCAACTTCAGCGTGAAATCGCCGAACGTGGGCAATATTTTGGTTGGCAATCGCTGGTGCTATTTCTGGTGAGTCTGGTGATGGTGCTACTTTTCACGCGGATGATTATCGGGCCGGTGAAAAATATCGAGCGCATGATCAACCGTCTGGGGGAAGGGCGTTCTCTGGGCAATAGCGTTTCGTTCAGTGGACCGAGCGAGTTACGCTCGGTTGGGCAACGTATTCTTTGGTTAAGTGAGCGCCTGTCATGGCTGGAATCCCAACGCCATCAATTTTTAAGACATTTATCTCATGAATTAAAAACGCCACTGGCGAGTATGCGCGAGGGCACTGAATTACTGGCTGACCAGGTTGTCGGGCCGCTTACGCCAGAGCAAAAAGAGGTGGTGAGCATTCTTGATAGCAGCAGCCGCAATTTGCAAAAACTGATCGAACAACTGCTTGATTACAACCGTAAACAGGCGGACAGTGCGGTGGAACTGGAGAATGTTGAATTAGCACCGCTGGTGGAGACAGTGGTTTCTGCTCATAGCCTGCCCGCACGGGCTAAAATGATGCATACCGACGTCGATCTCAAAGCAACAGCTTGCCTGGCGGAGCCAATGCTGCTGATGAGCGTACTGGATAATCTTTACTCCAATGCGGTGCACTACGGGGCTGAATCCGGTAACATTTGCCTTCGCAGCAGCTTACATGGTGCACGGGTTTATATTGATGTCATCAATACAGGCACACCCATTCCGCAAGAGGAACGCGCCATGATCTTCGAACCCTTTTTTCAAGGAAGCCACCAGCGAAAAGGGGCGGTGAAGGGCAGCGGTCTGGGATTAAGCATTGCCAGGGATTGTATTCGCCGTATGCAAGGGGAACTGTATCTGGTCGACGAGAGCGGGCAAGACGTTTGTTTCCGCATTGAATTGCCGTCGTCGAAAAACACGAAATAATGCTAACAGCCTATCCCATCAGGCTATTTTATTTGCCAGTTCGGCCCCGGGCAGTGCTCGAAATCCTCACGTACGACGTGTACGCTCCGGTTTCTCCGCGCTGTCCATGTCCAAACTGCCTGCAATAATTACGCCCACTGGGATAGGCATTAAGTCTGGTGAATATGCGACACATTTTTCAACGATTATTGCCCCGACGGCTGTGGCTGGCAGGGCTGCCATGTCTGGCATTGCTGGGTTGCGTGCAGAGTCACAATAAGCCAGCCATTGATACGCCAGCAGAAGAAAAAATTCCGGTTTATCAACTGGCTGACTATCTTTCTACTGAATGTAGCGACATCTGGGCGCTGCAAGGTAAATCAACCGAAACCAATCCGCTTTACTGGCTGCGGGCGATGGATTGTGCTGATCGTTTAATGCCTGCGCAGTCACGTCAGCAAGCTCGCCAATATGACGACGGCAGCTGGCAAAATACCTTTAAACAAGGGATTTTGCTCGCCGACGCCAAAATTACGCCGTATGAGCGCCGCCAGCTGGTCGCGCGCATTGATGCGCTAAGTACCGAGATCCCGGCACAGGTTCGCCCTCTGTATCAACTCTGGCGCGACGGTCAGGCGCTGCAACTGCAACTGGCGGAAGAGCGCCAACGCTACGGCAAGCTCCAGCAGGCCAGCGACAGCGAGCTGGATACATTGCGCCAGCAACATCACGTTCTACAGCAGCAACTGGAACTCACCACCCGCAAGCTGGAAAACCTGACTGATATTGAACGCCAGCTCTCGACCCGCAAACCGGCTGGAAATTTCTCGCCGGATACGCCGCACGAGGGTGAAAAGCCCGCGCCATCCACCCATGAGGTCACTCCTGATGAGCCATAAACCTGCGCATTTATTATTGGTCGATGACGATCCGGGATTGCTGAAACTGCTTGGCCTGCGCCTGACCAGCGAAGGCTACAGTGTGGTCACGGCGGAAAGTGGCGCTGAAGGATTACGGGTACTGAATCGCGAAAAAGTAGATTTAGTTATCAGCGACCTGCGGATGGATGAAATGGACGGTATGCAGCTGTTTGCTGAAATCCAGAAAGTGCAGCCGGGAATGCCGGTAATTATTCTTACTGCGCATGGTTCTATCCCCGATGCCGTTGCTGCAACACAGCAGGGCGTTTTTAGTTTCCTCACCAAGCCTGTCGACAAAGACGCGCTATATCAGGCAATTGACGATGCGCTGGAGCAATCCGCGCCAGCCACCGATGAACGCTGGCGCGAGGCAATTGTCACCCGCAGCCCGCTGATGCTGCGTTTGCTGGAACAGGCGCGGCTGGTGGCGCAATCAGACGTCAGCGTGTTGATTAATGGCCAGAGCGGCACCGGGAAAGAGATTTTCGCCCAGGCTATCCACAACGCCAGCCCGCGTAACAGCAAACCATTTATTGCTATTAACTGTGGCGCATTGCCCGAGCAGTTGCTGGAGTCGGAGCTGTTTGGTCATGCGCGTGGCGCGTTTACTGGCGCTGTCAGCAATCGCGAAGGTTTATTCCAGGCGGCGGAAGGCGGTACGCTATTTCTCGATGAGATTGGCGATATGCCCGCACCATTGCAGGTCAAACTGCTGCGCGTGTTGCAGGAGCGTAAAGTGCGCCCGCTGGGCAGCAACCGCGATATTGATATCGACGTGCGGATTATTTCCGCCACTCACCGCGACCTGCCAAAAGCGATGGCGCGCGGGGAATTCCGTGAAGATCTCTATTACCGCCTCAACGTTGTCAGCCTGAAAATTCCGGCTCTGGCAGAGCGCACAGAAGACATTCCGCTTCTGGCAAATCACCTGTTGCGCCAGGCGGCAGAGCGACATAAACCGTTTGTCCGCGCGTTCTCCACTGATGCGATGAAACGCCTGATGACCGCTAGCTGGCCGGGTAATGTGCGCCAGTTGGTCAACGTGATTGAACAGTGCGTGGCGCTGACCTCATCTCCGGTTATTAGCGATGCATTAGTAGAGCAGGCGCTGGAGGGTGAAAACACGGCGCTGCCAACCTTTGTTGAGGCACGTAATCAGTTTGAACTCAACTATTTGCGTAAGCTGCTGCAAATTACCAAAGGCAACGTCACCCACGCGGCGAGAATGGCGGGGCGCAACCGGACAGAATTTTATAAACTGCTTTCCCGACACGAGCTGGATGCAAACGATTTCAAGGAATGAATTGGCGTTATGTGTTACGTTTAGCAGATCAAAAGACAGGCGACCTTTTCAAGGAATAGCATGAAAAAGATTGATGCGATTATAAAACCCTTCAAGCTGGACGATGTCCGCGAAGCACTGGCCGAAGTCGGTATTACCGGCATGACGGTGACCGAAGTGAAAGGCTTTGGTCGCCAGAAAGGCCATACCGAGCTGTACCGCGGCGCGGAGTATATGGTGGATTTTCTGCCGAAAGTGAAAATTGAGATTGTCGTACCGGACGACATTGTCGATACCTGTGTCGATACCATTATTCGCACGGCGCAAACCGGCAAAATCGGTGACGGTAAAATCTTCGTCTTTGACGTGGCACGGGTCATTCGCATCCGTACCGGTGAAGAGGACGACGCGGCAATTTAAACCGCGTCAAGGGTTGCCGGATGTTTCCATCCGGCAACATCAAATTACAGCACCTTATGCGGGCCAAAGCATTCGTAATGAATGTTTTCCTGCTTCACGCCCAGATCCACTAACTGTTTCGCGGTAAACTGCATGAAGCCAACCGGGCCGCAGAGATAGAACTGCATTGTCGGATCGCTGAACGCACCTTCCAGTTTGCTCAAATCCATCAGACCTTCGCTATCAAACTGACCTTTAGCGCGATCGGCTTCGCTCGGCTGACGATACCAGGTGTGCGCGGTAAAGCGCGGCAGTGACTGCCCCAGTTCCTTAACTTCATCGGCAAAGGCGTGAACATCGCCATTTTCTGCCGCATGGAACCAGTTCACTTGTGCTGTGTGGCCTGCTTTTGCCAGCGTGTCGAGCATTGCCAGCATTGGCGTTTGACCAACACCGGCAGAGATTAACGTCACTGGTGTGTCATCTGCGACAGCCATAAAGAAATCACCTGCCGGAGCAACCAGTTTCACGACATCGCCAACATTGGCGTGATTGTGCAACCAGTTGGATACCTGCCCACCCTCTTCGCGTTTCACCGCAATACGATAGCCTTTGCCATCCGGTTTGCGAGTCAAAGAGTACTGACGAATTTCCTGATGCGGGAAACCTTCCGGCTTCAGCCAGACGCCGAGATATTGCCCCGGACGGTATTCTGCCACTGCGCCACCGTCGACCGGCTCCAGTTCGAAGCTGGTGATAAGCGCGCTGCGCGGTGTTTTAGCCACAATGCGGAAATCGCGAGTACCTTCCCAACCACCGGCTTTGCTGGCGTTTTCGTTATAGATTTCCGCCTCGCGATTGATAAATACATTAGCCAGTACACCATAGGCTTTACCCCACGCGTCCAGCACTTCCTGCCCCGGGCTGAACATTTCGTCCAGCGTTGCCAACAGGTGTTCACCGACGATGTTGTACTGTTCCGGTTTGATCTGGAAGCTGGTGTGCTTCTGCGCGATTTTTTCTACCGCTGGCAGCAGCGCAGGCAGGTTTTCAATATTACTGGCGTAGGCGGCAATAGCGTTAAACAGTGCTTCACGTTGATCGCCATTACGCTGGTTACTCATGTTAAAAATTTCTTTGAGTTCTGGGTTATGAGTAAACATACGGTCGTAGAAATGGGCGGTTAACTTTGGCCCCGTTTCCACCAGTAAAGGGATGGTGGCTTTTACTGTAGCGATGGTTTGAGCGTCAAGCATATGGTCTTCCTTTTTTTGCATCTTAATTGATGTATCTCAAATGCATCTTATAAAAAATAGCCCTGCAATGTAAATGGTTCTTTGGTGTTTTTCAGAAAGAATGTGATGAAGTGAAAAATTTGCATCACAAACCTGAAAAGAAATCCGTTTCCGGTTGCAAGCTCTTTATTCTCCAAAGCCTTGCGTAGCCTGAAGGTAATCGTTTGCGTAAATTCCTTTGTCAAGACCTGTTATCGCACAATGATTCGGTTATACTGTTCGCCGTTGTCCAACAGGACCGCCTATAAAGGCCAAAAATTTTATTGTTAGCTGAGTCAGGAGATGCGGATGTTAAAGCGTGAAATGAACATTGCCGATTATGATGCCGAACTGTGGCAGGCTATGGAGCAGGAAAAAGTACGTCAGGAAGAGCACATCGAACTGATCGCCTCCGAAAACTACACCAGCCCGCGCGTAATGCAGGCGCAGGGTTCTCAGCTGACCAACAAATATGCTGAAGGTTATCCGGGCAAACGCTACTACGGCGGTTGCGAGTATGTTGATATCGTTGAACAACTGGCGATCGATCGTGCGAAAGAACTGTTCGGCGCTGACTACGCTAACGTCCAGCCGCACTCCGGCTCCCAGGCTAACTTTGCGGTCTACACCGCGCTGCTGGAACCAGGTGATACCGTTCTGGGTATGAACCTGGCGCATGGCGGTCACCTGACTCACGGTTCTCCGGTTAACTTCTCCGGTAAACTGTACAACATCGTTCCTTACGGTATCGATGCTACCGGTCATATCGACTACGCCGATCTGGAAAAACAAGCCAAAGAACACAAGCCGAAAATGATTATCGGTGGTTTCTCTGCATATTCCGGCGTGGTTGACTGGGCGAAAATGCGTGAAATCGCTGACAGCATCGGTGCTTACCTGTTCGTTGATATGGCGCACGTTGCGGGCCTGGTTGCTGCTGGCGTCTACCCGAACCCGGTTCCTCATGCTCACGTTGTTACTACCACCACTCACAAAACCCTGGCGGGTCCGCGCGGCGGCCTGATCCTGGCGAAAGGTGGTAGCGAAGAGCTGTACAAAAAACTGAACTCTGCCGTTTTCCCTGGTGGTCAGGGCGGTCCGTTGATGCACGTAATCGCCGGTAAAGCGGTTGCTCTGAAAGAAGCGATGGAGCCTGAGTTCAAAACTTACCAGCAGCAGGTCGCTAAAAACGCTAAAGCGATGGTAGAAGTGTTCCTGGAACGCGGCTACAAAGTGGTTTCCGGCGGCACTGATAACCACCTGTTCCTGGTTGATCTGGTTGATAAAAACCTGACCGGTAAAGAAGCAGACGCCGCTCTGGGCCGTGCTAACATCACCGTCAACAAAAACAGCGTACCGAACGATCCGAAGAGCCCGTTTGTGACCTCCGGTATTCGCGTGGGTACTCCGGCAATTACGCGTCGCGGCTTCAAAGAAGCAGAAGCGAAAGAACTGGCTGGCTGGATGTGTGACGTGCTGGACAGCATCAATGATGAAGCCGTTATCGAGCGCATCAAAGGTAAAGTTCTCGACATCTGCGCACGTTACCCGGTTTACGCATAAGCGAAACGGTTAATCTGTTGAAAAAAGGCTTCCTTCGGGAAGCCTTTCTACGTTATCGCGCCATCAAATCTGTCGTAACTGCGCCTCAACATACAAATAGCCAATTCCCAGCACCTGTTGTGCGCGGCTTAATTGCCCGAAGCCAATTTGCGTCGCTTTCACGCTCGGTCCTTCGTCGCGGTCGAACGGGTTAAATCCCGTCTGGCGAATAATAGTATTAAGCCAGTTCTCACCAAAGGCACAACTGCGACCGTACAACCAAATCTGATTAATATTGAGGATGTTGAGGAAGTTATACAGACTCAAACCAATGGCATTGGCACTGCGGTCAACCCAGCTGGTGATCCACGGTTCTCCACTCTGCCAGGCAGCGATTAACTGCGCGGTAGTCAATTTTTCAGGATCAAGCTGAGTATTAACCGGTTGTGATTTTAGCCATACCCGCGCCTGTTTTTTTAATGCGCTTAACGAGGCGACGGTTTCCAGGCAGCCGTAACGTCCACAGTCGCAGACGACGCCATCCGGATTAACGATGGTGTGACCAATCTGTCCGCTACCATACAAACTGCCGCGATAAATTTGCTCGTTAATCACGAACGACGAGCCAATGCCGTAATCAACGTTGATCACGCAGAAATCCCGTTCCTGCGAATTATTTTGCCATTTTTCCGCCAGCGCCAGCATCACGCAGTCATTATCGACCATCACCCGAATGCCCAGCTTCTCTTCCAGCAGATACTTCACCTCAACCGGCGTTGTCCACGGCGCTTGCGGCATGGTTTGCGACACTCCTGTCACTGGATCAACCTGACCGTGGATTGCCAGCGCCAGATTGATGGTGCGGTCCGGCCACAATTTACGGTGGCGATGCCAGCATTTTTCGATTTCGGACAGCAGCGCCTGCGGCGTCGGTACATCAATCTGTAAATACTCAAATTCGCCTTTCGGACTTAAACAAGCATTAGCAACCTGACACTCAATACTGGTGGGCGTCACGTTCAGGCACAGCGTCCAGTCACCTTCCGGCGCAATCAGCCATGTACCGCTACTATGCCCGCGCGTCTGGCTTTCATCGTCGATATTCACCACCCGTTTTTCGCTTTCCAGTTCCTGCAAAATATTACTGACTGCCGGAATCGAAATTTGCGCCAGCCGGGCCAGCGTTGATTTATTGGCGCGCTTTTGCCGGTACAGCAGTTCCAGAATCACGCATTTGTTATGGTGGCGAATCTGTTGATTGTTAATGCAGGCTCTCATCTTCACTAAACCTTGTTTAGTTAATTGCGTGATTATTCCGCGAAAACATTGCCAGATTGTTCAATACACTGCCACAAATCTTTTAATTCAGTATGTCTTGTTAATATTGAGGGCACCATGACTCCAGTAAAAGTGTGGCAAGAGCGCGTTGAGATCCCGACCTATGAAACCGGGCCGCAGGATATACATCCCATGTTCCTGGAAAATCGCGTTTATCAGGGATCGTCCGGCGCGGTTTATCCCTACGGCGTGACCGATACGCTGAGCGAGCAGAAAACCCTGAAATCCTGGCAGGCGGTGTGGCTGGAAAACGACTACATCAAAGTGATGATCCTGCCGGAACTGGGCGGTCGTGTGCATCGCGCATGGGATAAAGTGAAACAACGCGATTTTGTCTATCACAATGAAGTCATTAAACCTGCGCTGGTGGGGCTGCTGGGACCGTGGATCTCTGGCGGGATTGAGTTTAACTGGCCGCAACACCATCGCCCGACCACCTTTATGCCCGTTGATTTCACCCTCGAAGCCCATGAAGACGGCGCACAGACGGTGTGGGTCGGCGAAACGGAGCCGATGCACGGTTTACAGGTGATGACAGGTTTCACACTGCGTCCTGAACGGGCGGCGTTGGAAATTGCCAGCCGCGTCTATAACGGCAACGCCACGCCGCGTCATTTCTTGTGGTGGGCCAACCCGGCAGTGAAAGGGGGGGAAGGGCATCAGAGCGTCTTCCCGCCGGATGTAACGGCGGTGTTTGATCACGGCAAACGGGCCGTCTCCGCTTTCCCCATCGCCACCGGCACTTACTACAAAGTGGACTACTCCGCCGGAGTGGACATTTCTCGCTATAAAAATGTGCCCGTTCCAACCTCATATATGGCTGAAAAATCACAGTACGATTTTGTTGGCGCGTGGTGTCACGATGAAGATGGCGGTTTGCTACACGTTGCCAACCACCATATCGCGCCAGGTAAAAAACAGTGGAGCTGGGGACACAGTGAATTCGGCCAGGCGTGGGACAAGAGTCTGACCGACAATAACGGCCCGTATATCGAACTGATGACCGGTATTTTTGCCGATAACCAGCCTGATTTTACCTGGCTTGATGCTTACGAAGAGAAGCGTTTTGAGCAGTATTTCCTGCCTTATCATTCTTTGGGCATGGTGCAAAATGCCTCCCGCGATGCGGTGATAAAACTCCAGCGTAGTGAGCGGGGGATTGAGTGGGGGCTGTATGCCATCTCTCCGTTGAACGGATACCGCCTGGCGATCCGCGAAATCGGCAAATGCAACGCGTTACTTGATGATGCCGTGGCACTGATGCCTGCGACCGCCATCCAGGGCGTGTTGCACGGTATCAATCCTGAAAGGCTGACCATTGAGCTCTCCGATGCCGACGGCAATATTGTACTGAGTTATCAGGAACATCAGCCGCAAGAGTTGCCGTTGCCGGACGTCGCCAAAGCGCCACTGTCAGCACAAGACATTACCAGTACAGATGAAGCCTGGTTTATCGGTCAGCATCTGGAGCAATATCATCACGCCAGCCGTTCACCGTTCGATTACTACCTGCGCGGCGTGGCGCTGGATCCGCTGGATTACCGCTGTAACCTGGCGCTGGCGATGCTGGAATATAACCGTGCCGATTTCCCGCAAGCGGTGGCGTATGCCACTCAGGCTCTGAAACGCGCACATGCGCTGAACAAAAATCCGCAGTGCGGACAGGCGAGTTTGATTCGCGCCAGTGCTTACGAACGTCAGGGACAATATCAACAAGCCGAAGAGGATTTCTGGCGTGCGGTCTGGAGCGGCAACAGCAAAGCCGGTGGCTATTATGGCCTGGCACGACTGGCGGCGCGTAATGGTAACTTCGACGCTGGTCTGGATTTTTGCCAACAAAGTCTTCGCGCCTGCCCAACCAATCAGGAAGTGCTTTGCCTGCATAATCTGCTGCTGGTGTTAAGTGGTCGTCAGGACAACGCGCGTGTGCAGCGCGAGAAACTGCTGCGCGATTATCCGCTGAACGCCACTCTGTGGTGGCTGAACTGGTTCGATGGTCGTAGCGAATCAGCTCTCGCGCAGTGGCGCGGTCTGTGTCAGGGACGCGACGTTAACGCCCTGATGACCGCCGGGCAACTGATTAACTGGGGAATGCCCACTCTGGCGACAGAGATGCTGAACGCACTGGACTGTCAGCGCACGTTATCGCTTTATCTACAAGCCAGCTTGCTGCCGAAAGCCGAACGCGGCGAACTGGTCGCAAAAGCCATTGATGTCTTCCCGCAGTTTGTCCGTTTCCCGAATACGCTGGAAGAAGTGGCGGCGCTGGAGAGTATTGAAGAGTGCTGGTTTGCCCGTCATTTACTGGCCTGCTTCTACTACAACAAGCGCAGCTACAACAAAGCCATTACTTTATGGCAACGTTGCGTAGAGATGTCGCCGGAGTTTGCCGACGGCTGGCGCGGGTTAGCGATCCATGCGTGGAATAAGCAACACGATTATGAGCTGGCCGCGCGTTATCTTGATAATGCTTATCAGCTTGCGCCGCAGGATGCACGTCTGCTTTTCGAACGGGATTTGCTTGATAAGTTAAGCGGAGCCACACCGGAGAAACGACTGGCGCGTCTGGAAAATAATCTGGAAATTGCGCTGAAACGCGACGACATGACAGCAGAGTTGCTCAATTTGTGGCATCTCACGGGTCAGGCAGACAAAGCGGCGGACATTCTCGCCACGCGCAAATTCCACCCGTGGGAAGGCGGGGAAGGGAAGGTCACCAGTCAGTTTATCCTCAACCAGTTATTACGCGCCTGGCAGCACCTTGATGCCAGACAGCCGCAGCAGGCCAGCGAACTGCTTCATGCCGCGCTGCATTATCCGGAGAATTTAAGCGAAGGCCGTTTACCGGGGCAAACTGATAACGACATCTGGTTCTGGCAGGCGATATGCGCCAACGCGCAGGGCGATGAAACTGAAGCGATGCGTTGTTTACGTCTGGCGGCGACCGGCGATCGCACCATTAACATCCACAGTTATTACAACGATCAGCCGGTTGATTATCTCTTCTGGCAAGGAATGGCGCTGCGACTGCTGGGCGAACAACACACCGCACAGCAACTGTTTAGTGAAATGAAACAGTGGGCGCAAGAGATGGCGAAAACCAGTATTGAGGCGGATTTCTTTGCTGTTTCACAACCTGATCTGTTGTCGCTGTATGGCGATTTACAACAGCAGCATAAAGAAAAATGCCTGATGGTGGCGATGCTGGCGTCCGCGGGACTCGGGGAGGTTGCGCAATATGAGTCTGCTCGCGCTGAATTGACGGCGATTAATCCGGCCTGGCCGAAAGCGGCATTATTCACCACTGTGATGCCTTTTATTTTTAACTACGTTCACTAAACCCTATTAACTGTAATATTTGAGCGGCACGCGCTGCCGCTCATCACAAAATAATTAGAATAAGCCGTTGTTAATAAAAACCCTACAGGAGGCTCTATGCCTAAAAAAATGAGAACAACCCGTAATCTATTATTAATGGCTACGCTATTAGGTAGCGCTTTATTTGCCAGGGCTGCGGAAAAAGAAATGACCATTGGCGCAATATACCTTGATACTCAGGGATATTACGCTGGAGTGCGTCAAGGCGTTCAGGATGCGGCAAAAGATTCTTCAGTACAGGTACAGTTAATTGAAACTAACGCCCAGGGTGATATTTCGAAAGAAAGTACCTTTGTTGATACCCTCGTGGCGCGTAATGTCGATGCCATTATTTTATCGGCAGTGTCTGAAAATGGCAGTAGCCGTACCGTTCGTCGCGCCAGTGAAGCGGGTATTCCGGTGATTTGCTACAACACCTGTATTAATCAAAAGGGTGTCGATAAATATGTCTCGGCGTATCTGGTCGGCGATCCGCTGGAATTTGGTAAAAAACTGGGTAATGCTGCCGCCGATTATTTTATTGCCAATAAAATTGACCAGCCGAAAATTGCCGTCATCAATTGCGAAGCCTTTGAAGTTTGTGTGCAGCGACGTAAAGGATTTGAAGAAGTATTAAAATCCCGCGTTCCCGGCGCGCAAATTGTCGCTAATCAGGAAGGGACTGTTTTAGATAAAGCGATTTCCGTTGGTGAAAAACTAATTATCTCCACGCCGGATCTCAACGCCATTATGGGTGAATCGGGCGGAGCGACACTCGGCGCGGTAAAAGCGGTACGTAATCAAAATCAGGCCGGAAAAATTGCTGTTTTCGGTTCGGATATGACCACTGAAATTGCTCAGGAGCTGGAAAACAATCAGGTGCTGAAAGCGGTAGTGGATATTTCCGGTAAGAAAATGGGCAATGCTGTTCTCGCGCAAACATTGAAGGTTATCAATAAACAAGCCGACGGTGAAAAAGTGATTCAGGTGCCAATCGATCTCTATACCAAAACGGAAGATGGTAAACAGTGGCTGGCAACGCACGTTGATGGTCTGCCCTAATCGCTGATTCGCAGAGGTCCCTATGTTCACGGCAACAGAGGCAGTCCCGGTAGCAAAAGTGGTGGCAGGAAATAAGCGTTACCCCGGCGTCGTTGCGCTGGATAACGTTAACTTCACGCTCAATAAAGGCGAAGTTCGTGCGCTGTTAGGTAAAAACGGCGCGGGCAAATCGACTCTCATTCGAATGCTTACCGGCAGTGAACGCCCGGATAGCGGTGATATCTGGATTGGCGAGACGCGACTGGAAGGTGACGAAGCTACGTTGACTCGCCGTGCCGCTGAACTGGGGGTTCGTGCGGTTTATCAGGAGTTAAGTCTGGTGGAAGGGCTGACGGTGGCGGAAAACCTCTGCCTCGGTCAGTGGCCCCGCCGCAACGGCATGATTGATTACCTGCAAATGGCGCAGGATGCCCAACGTTGCTTACAGGCGCTGGGCGTTGACGTTAGTCCTGAACAACTTGTTTCAACGCTAAGCCCGGCGCAAAAGCAACTGGTGGAAATTGCACGGGTGATGAAGGGCGAGCCGCGCGTGGTCATTCTTGATGAACCTACGAGTTCGCTTGCCAGTGCGGAAGTTGAACTGGTGATCAGCGCGGTGAAAAAGATGTCGGCACTGGGCGTGGCGGTGATTTATGTCAGCCACCGGATGGAAGAAATTCGCCGCATTGCCTCCTGTGCCACCGTTATGCGCGATGGTCAGGTGGCGGGCGATGTGATGCTCGAAAACACCTCCACGCATCATATTGTGTCGCTAATGCTAGGGCGCGATCACGTTGATATTGCGCCGGTAGCCCCTCAGGAAATTGTCGATCAGGCCGTGCTGGAAGTCCGTGCATTACGCCATAAGCCCAAGCTGGAGGATATCAGCTTTACGTTACGTCGCGGCGAAGTGCTTGGCATTGCTGGCCTGCTGGGGGCAGGGCGCAGTGAATTGCTGAAGGCGATTGTTGGGCTGGAGACGTATGAACAGGGCGAAATTGTTATCAACGGCGAGAAAATCATGCGCCCCGATTACGGCGACATGCTGAAACGCGGCATTGGCTATACGCCAGAAAACCGCAAAGAAGCGGGGATCATTCCCTGGCTGGGCGTTGACGAAAATACAGTGCTGACCAATCGGCAAAAAATCAGCACCAACGGTGTGCTGCAATGGTCCACCATCCGCCGCCTGACCGAAGAGGTGATGCAGCGGATGACGGTCAAGGCTGCCAGTAGCGAAACACCCATCGGCACGCTTTCTGGTGGCAATCAGCAAAAAGTGGTGATCGGTCGTTGGGTCTATGCCGCCAGCCAGATTTTGTTGCTCGACGAGCCAACGCGCGGCGTCGATATCGAAGCCAAACAGCAGATTTACCGTATTGTCCGTGAGCTGGCTGCCGAAGGAAAAAGCGTGGTGTTTATCTCCAGTGAAGTGGAGGAGTTGCCGCTGGTGTGTGACCGCATCCTGTTATTACAGCACGGCACGTTCTCGCAGGAGTTTCACTCGCCGGTCAATGTGGATGAGCTGATGTCCGCCATTCTGTCTGTGCACTGATGAATTTTACCGAGGAACCTGAAGATGTCTGCTTCGTCATTACCATTGCCGCAGGGCAAGAGCGTCTCGCTCAAACAATTTGTCAGTCGCCATATTAATGAGATCGGTTTGCTGGTGGTGATTGCCATTCTTTATCTGGTCTTCTCCCTGAACGCGCCTGGCTTTATCTCATTGAATAACCAGATGAACGTGCTGCGCGATGCCGCCACCATTGGGATTGCCGCCTGGGCGATGACGCTGATTATTATCTCCGGTGAAATTGATGTCAGCGTTGGGCCGATGGTGGCTTTTGTCTCGGTGTGCCTGGCATTTTTGCTGCAATTTGAAGTTCCGTTGGCGATTGCTTGTCTGCTGGTGTTGCTGTTAGGCGCGCTGATGGGAACGCTCGCCGGGGTGCTGCGCGGCGTGTTTAACGTACCAAGTTTCGTTGCCACACTGGGGCTGTGGAGCGCCCTGCGCGGAATGGGGCTGTTTATGACCAACGCACTGCCAGTGCCGATTGACGAAAACGAGGTGCTGGACTGGCTGGGCGGACAATTTCTCGGTGTGCCAGTATCCGCGCTGATCATGATTGTGTTGTTTGCGCTGTTTGTGTTCATCAGCCGCAAAACCGCCTTCGGGCGCTCGGTTTTTGCCGTTGGCGGTAATGCTACGGCGGCGCAGTTGTGCGGCATCAACGTTCGTCGGGTGCGCATTCTTATCTTTACCCTTTCGGGATTATTAGCGGCGGTGACCGGCATTTTGTTGGCGGCGCGCCTCGGTTCTGGTAACGCAGGTGCCGCAAACGGTCTGGAGTTTGACGTCATCGCCGCGGTCGTGGTCGGCGGTACGGCACTTTCCGGCGGTCGCGGTTCCCTGTTCGGTACATTGCTTGGTGTGCTGGTGATTACGCTAATCGGTAACGGTCTGGTGCTGCTCGGTATTAACTCCTTTTTCCAGCAGGTGGTACGCGGCGTCATCATCGTGGTGGCGGTGCTGGCGAATATCTTGCTGACCCAGCGAAGCAGTAAAGCGAAACGCTAAACCTTAACGCCCCTGGCGCGGGTGCGGCAGGGATGAAAATTAATCGTATTGTTAATGAGGGATTTATGAAAACGATGCTGGCAGCTTATTTACCAGGAAATTCAACCGTCGATCTGCGGGAAGTTGCGGTGCCGACGCCGGGGATTAACCAGGTACTGATCAAAATGAAATCCTCCGGGATTTGCGGAAGCGATGTCCACTATATCTATCATCAACACCGTGCCACGGCGGCGGCACCCGATAAACCGTTATACCAGGGATTTATCAACGGTCATGAACCGTGCGGGCAGATTGTGGCGATGGGGCAAGGCTGCCGCCATTTTAAAGAGGGCGACCGCGTGCTGGTGTATCACATTTCTGGCTGTGGTTTTTGCCCGAACTGCCGCCGCGGCTTTCCTATCTCTTGTACTGGCAAAGGAAAAGCGGCTTACGGCTGGCAGCGTGACGGCGGTCATGCCGAATATCTGCTGGCGGAAGAAAAAGATCTGATCCTCCTGCCGGATGCGCTGAGCTACGAAGATGGTGCGTTTATCAGTTGCGGCGTTGGCACGGCCTATGAAGGGATTTTGCGCGGCGAAGTTTCCGGCAGCGATAACGTGCTGGTGGTCGGTCTGGGGCCGGTCGGCATGATGGCGATGATGCTGGCGAAAGGTCGCGGTGCAAAACGGATCATCGGCGTTGATATGCTGCCGGAACGTCTGGCGATGGCAAAACAGTTAGGGGTGATGGATCACGGCTATTTAGCGACCACCGAAGGTCTGCCGCAGATAATTGCTGAACTTACCCACGGTGGCGCGGATGTTGCGCTCGATTGTTCCGGTAATGCCGCAGGTCGCTTGCTGGCACTGCAATCCACTGCTGACTGGGGACGGGTGGTTTACATTGGTGAAACCGGAAAAGTGGAATTCGAGGTCAGCGCCGATCTGATGCACCATCAACGGCGGATTATCGGCTCCTGGGTGACCAGTCTGTTCCATATGGAAAAATGCGCCCATGATCTGACGGACTGGAAGCTGTGGCCGCGTAACGCCATTACCCATCGCTTCTCGCTGGAACAGGCAGGTGATGCCTATGCGCTGATGGCGAGCGGCAAATGCGGGAAAGTTGTGATTAACTTCCCGGATTAAGGAGTTAGCGGATGACCATCTATACCTTATCCCACGGGTCGCTAAAGCTGGACGTTTCTGACCAGGGCGGCGTAATCGAAGGCTTCTGGCGCGATACGACGCCGCTCTTACGTCCTGGTAAAAAAAGCGGTGTGGCAACCGATGCCTCATGTTTTCCGCTGGTGCCATTTGCAAACCGGGTGAGCGGCAATCGTTTTGTCTGGCAGGGGCGTGAGTATCAACTGCAACCGAATGTTGAGTGGGATGCGCACTATCTACACGGCGATGGCTGGCTGGGCGAGTGGCAATGTGTCTCGCACAGCGATGATAGTTTGTGTCTGGTGTATGAACATCGCAGCGGTGTCTATCACTATCGGGTAAGTCAGGCGTTTCATTTAACGGCGGATACGCTGATGGTGACGCTCTCTGTCACCAATCAAGGGGCAGAGACGCTGCCATTTGGTACCGGCTGGCATCCTTATTTTCCGTTGTCGCCGCAAACGCGGATTCAGGCACAGGCGAGCGGTTACTGGCTGGAACGGGAGCAGTGGCTGGCGGGTGAGTTTTGCGAGCAGCTACCGCAGGAACTGGATTTTAACCAGCTCGCGCCGTTGCCGCGCCAGTGGGTGAACAATGGTTTTGCCGGATGGAATGGTCAGGCCCGCATCGAGCAGCCGCAGGAAGGTTATGCCATCATCATGGAAACGACGCCACCTGCACCGTGTTATTTCATCTTTGTTTCCGACCCTGCGTTTGATAAAGGATATGCGTTTGATTTCTTCTGTCTGGAACCGATGAGCCATGCGCCGGATGATCATCATCGCCCGGAAGGGGGTGATCTCATTGCGCTAGCACCAGGGGAATCAACAACCTCAGAGATGTCGTTGCGGGTAGAGTGGCTGTAATTTATAAAATGCCGGATAAGGCGTTCACGCCGCATCCGGCATCTTTCCTAACGCCGATCGAGAGAAATTGCCCCCGGCCCGGTAATTGCCAATAGCAAGAACGCGCCAGCGATACTGACATTCTTCCAGAAATTAATCAGATTTGGCCCAACCGCATCGCCGGTCATATCCCAGTAATGGTGACCAATCACCGCCGTACCCAGCGTGTAGAAAATAAACAGCACCGCCAGCGGACGGGTGAAAAAGCCAAGCACGATTAATATCGCGGCGGGCACTTCCATAACTACCGCAATAATCGCTGCCAGCATCGGCATTGGCGCGCCCAACGAGGCCATATATTGGACCGTACCGTCAAAGCCCATCATTTTGGGAAAACCAAAAATAATGAAAATTAAGACCACGGCGATACGGGCAATTAATAACAAAACGGGGCGGGCAGCTCCAAAATCAAAATAACGTAGTGTGTTCATAACCAATCCCTTTGCAAGATAATGTGATTTAAACGTAATACACACTCTTGCACCTCGCCACGCCCCAGGCATTGAGATATTCGCTAATTATCCTGGTTACAGTGATTTAAGCGCGATGTTCTCATCTATCAGCAGTTTCGCATCAAACGTTTTGCCGCTCTGGATCCATTTGCGAATTGGGCGAATCTCACGCCCCTGATTCAGCGTGACCGCACCGATAAGCACGCCGTTTTGCAGATTAAACCAAATCGCCTTCTGAGTTTCCGGGTTGCCACGACAAAGCCAGTCATCGCCACGCATATCGCCAATAAACTGTAAGTTATCACTGTACTGATCGCTCCAGAACCACGGCGGCGGCAGTAGCGGTAGCGGTAGCCCTAACATTGCGGCAGCGGCAATTTGCGCCTGGTTATTGGCGTTTTCCCAGCTTTCGCAGCGGTGTAGTGCACCATTATCAAGACGAGTGATTGCCACATCGCCACCGGCAAAGATCGCGGGATCGCAGGTGCGGCAAGCCTCATCAATGACAATGCCATTGGCAGTATCAAGGTTGGCCTCGCGAGCCAGTTGCTCGTTGGCGCTGATACCAATACCGTAAATCACCACATCAGCCTGAAGCGTTTCCCCACTTTGCAGCGTCAGTTCTACTTTTTCACCATCGACCACATGTTCAATGGCATTATTGAGCAGAATGCGCACACCAGCCTGCTGGTGGCGCTGTAAAAGATAGCGTTGCACGGGCGGTGGTGCATTACGGCCCATGACGGTTGCCGCCAGTTCAATCACTGTCACCTTACATCTGCGCTGCGTGGCGCTGGCAGCCAGTTCCAGACCAATAGTTCCGGCACCGACAATCACGACTGACCGTTCGGGCTGCAGAACTTCTCGCAGTCTGGCGGCATCACCGGCATGGCGTAGGGTAAAGCAGCGTTCTCCCAGTGCATCAAGCAACGGCAGCGGTCGAGCTGCCGCGCCGGTTGCTATAAAAAGCTGATCCCAGTGCCAGCTTTCGCCGTTGGTTAACACTAACTCTCGTGTGTCGCGACCCAGCGTTTTGATGGTTACACCGGAATGCAGATGAACATTGTTTTCCTGCCACCAGTTAGCGGGTAACACCTGCTGTAACTGCGGGGAATCTTCCAGCAACATGGATTTCGAGAGTGGAGGTCGTTCATAAGGAAGATGTCGCTCATCGGAAAACAGATGCAGCTCACCGGTGAACCCTTGCTGGCGTAGCGAGGCCGCAGCCATTGCCGCCGCTTGCCCGCCACCGACAATAATGATGGTTTTTTCTTTCATCGTGCTTCCTTAAAGATCCAGCCCAGCCGCTACGTGGCGAATGCCGCGAATCGCTAAACCCGCATCAGCGTTGATCATCACACCGCTTAATGCGCGATTATTGCGCCGCGATGCCAACATCACATACGGACCCGTAAAATCCGCCGGTTGCGGGAAAAATTGCAGCGGTAAAATGGCGGCAATTTTCTCCGGCGTCAGAGACTGCATTATCGAGGTTTCACTTTGCCCGAGCGCCTGTGGGCCGCGCAGGTCGCTGGCCATACCACACGGGCCGACGCCATTCACCCGCACTTTCGGTGCCAGTTCATAAGCCAGTTGGCGAATAAGTCCGGTTGCGGCATGTTTACTGGCGGTGTACAGCGGGCCACCGCCGCCAGGATACCAGGCGGCATTTGACAGTGTGAAAATCATGCTGCCTTCACTGGCGATTAACGCCGGAGCGCAGGCTTTTGCGCCCAGCAGGTAACCGAGTACGTTGACGTTAAACAGCTCGTGGAAGCCGGTTTCGAGCGTCTCTGCGGGAGTATTAACCAGTGAGGCATTGTGATCCCAGATGCCTGCATTGCCGATAAAACAATCCAGCTTGCCGGAACGAGTCAGGATCTGATCGACCGCGCGTTGATAATCGGCATAACAGGTCACGTTACCTTCCACCGCCAGAATATGTTCGCCAAATCGCTGACGCAGACTGGCGACTTTTGCCGCCGACAGTTCCAGCGTGGCAACCTGCGCGCCTTCTTCGATAAATCGCTCGACCAGCGCCAGCCCTAATCCCGATCCGCCGCCGGTAATAAAAATGGACTCGTTATGCAGATCGCTCATGGCTGCGCCTCCGGTAAGTCGATGAAAATGTCACCACCTTCAACGTGTACTGGATAAGTGGTGAGCGGATCGGTGGCGGGCAGGCATAACGCTTTCCCCGTTTTCAGGCAAAAACTGGCGGCGTGTAGCGGGCACTCCACCGTGGCGTCATCTTCCAGATACCCTTCTGACATCGACGCATTACCATGGCTGCAACGATCGTTAATGGCATAAAACTCGCCGCCAACGTTGAACAGGGCGATGACGGGCGAGGTATCGATCCGGAGAGCCTCACCCTCCGGCACATCCGCAACGGGACACGCATAAATTCGATTCATCAGAACAGTACACTCAGGTTATGGGAAGTGATTACCGCTTGATCCAGGACGATATCCCGTTCCAGCAAGCGCCAGTTGTCATCTTCCAGACGGCGAACTTTGTCGAAACGCGTTCCAACATAGAATGTTTCATCGCGCTCTTTTTGTGCCCGATAAAGCAGATAATTTACCCGCACAGCAAATACGTTTGGGATGTCGGTTTCGCTTATCTGGCAGTTGCTGATTAAGTGACGGGTGCGTGACGGCGGCTCTTCTGCCCAGGCCATGCCCGTTTCCAGACGGGCGATTCGCCGCTCCAGCTGGTCTTTGGTGTCATTAAAAATCCAGGTTGTCGGTGGCTGGACGCCTTTGCGGCGGTCGCGTGTTTGCGCGTTAACTGTGGTGCGCATGGTGTAACGAATCTCTTCGTCGAGCTGCGCCAGCCAGTCACGAAATTTCCAGTCGTCCAGTAAGCTGGCTTCGTGAAAGAGAAACTGGCTAATGCGGTGATGTAACTCTAGTGAAACTTGCGCACTCATTTCATCACCTCCTGCTGGTAAGCAGCGGTTTTATCGAGCACTTCCTGCCAGCTTTCGCTACTCAGAAGATCGGCCCAGCGTTGGTACATTCCACGAGCGGCAGTTTCTGAAAAGATATAGTTAGTAATGCCAGGAATGCCGTCGTCGCGGCGCTTTTCCTGACCAAGCCCCATTTCCAGACACAGTTTGCTGTTGCGGGCGCGGTGGCCTTTAAGCAATTTCTGGATTTCACACCAGTTCTCCGAGTCATCCTGCTCGAGAAAACCAGCAGGACCAAAAGCACGAGTGGCGCTGTTTTCAAAAGCGGCTTTAACTTCATCGGAGGCGGCTTTGTCAGTAATACAGAACGCCCACACTTCAACTTGATCAGGGCCGCGCGGATGCCAGACGCGGAGTGTGGCAGTGCCGTTTAGCCATGAAAGCGTGGGGAATATATTGTTATGACCCGCCAGGCGCAGGGCGCGAACTTCACCTAAACGTTGTTCTGCTTCGGCATAGGTTTCGCGGTAATAGCTTGAAACTGCGCCATCGACCCAGACATTAGCATCCGGTTTTTCAGTAAAGAAGAAACCGCTACCGTGACCGTCCTGACCAAATTGCAGCGCATCTTTGGCGGTTTCCCACACCGGGCGGGCGGTTTGTCCATCACCGAGGCGCTTATCGCTGCCATCATCTTTCGCCCCTAATACCTGAACGGCAGAAGCATGGCTGAACAGAGCATGATACTGGTCACTGGCGAACTGCTCTGCCGGGAATTTCCAGTTACAGTTGATCACCCACTTTTGTACGCCGCCGACAATTTCGGTGCCGCCTTCGCGACGATCCAGCATGCCATCCAGATACCAGGCAATGTCACCCAGGTAATCACGCAGGCCCGGTGCGCTGGTATCCCAGTTGCCAAAAATCAGCCCTTTATAACTCTCCACACAAGGAACTTCGTTTAGTCCCCAGTGGGATTTACACAACCCTTGTGGGTAGGCGCGAGGTTCCAGCGGTACATCGATCAACTCGCCGTTAATGCCATAAGACCAGCCGTGATACGGGCAGGTAAAGGCGCGAGTGTTGCCGCAATCTGCATAACTCACACGCATGGCCCGGTGGCGGCATTGGTTGAGAAACGCCTTGATGCTGCCGTCTTTCTGACGCACTACGACAACCGCATCTTCCCCCATGTAGGTGTTAAAGAAATCACCAGGTTTTGGGATCTGGCTTTCGTGGGCGAGAAATAGCCAGCAACGGCCGAAAATACGTTCAAGCTCCAGTTGGTAAATATCTGGGTCGGTATAAATACGCGGAGTGACCCGACCATTTTGGGTATCAATCAGTTGGTAAATGTTCAAATCTGAGGGTGTGGTCATATTTTTTAATCCTGAAAGATAAGATGTATTGACCTTCTATTTTTGTGCCATAAGGATGTTGCTGGTTGGTTGCTAATATGTGAAATAGTTAATTTCTACCAGCTGAGACGTTTTTTCGATAACAAGGGGAAGGTGATGGAACTACGGCATTTACGCTATTTCGTCGCAGTGGCGCAGGCACTGAACTTTACCCGTGCGGCGGAAAAACTGCATACCTCACAGCCTTCGTTAAGCAGCCAGATCCGCGATCTTGAAAACTGTGTCGGTGTTCCGTTACTGGTGAGGGATAAGCGCAAAGTCGCGTTGACGGCGGCGGGAGAATGTTTTCTCCAGGACGCGCTGGCAATCCTCGAACAAGCGGAAAATGCCAAATTACGGGCGCGGAAAATTGTTCAGGAAGACAGACAATTAACCATTGGCTTTGTGCCATCGGCGGAAGTGAATTTACTGCCAAAAGTATTACCGATGTTTCGTCTCAGACAGCCAGACACCTTGATTGAGCTGGTGAGTTTAATCACCACGCAACAGGAGGAAAAAATTCGCCGTGGTGAACTCGACGTCGGCTTAATGCGCCATCCTGTTTATAGCCCGGAGATTGATTATCTGGAGCTTTTTGACGAACCATTAGTGGTTGTGTTACCGGTTGATCACCCTTTAGCACATGAAAAAGAGATCACCGCCGCGCAACTGGATGGCGTGAATTTCGTCAGTACCGATCCGGCGTATTCCGGTTCGCTTGCTCCGATCGTTAAAGCGTGGTTTGCGCAAGAAAACAGCCAGCCAAATATCGTCCAGGTGGCAACGAATATTCTGGTGACCATGAATCTGGTGGGCATGGGGCTGGGCGTCACTTTGATACCCGGTTATATGAATAATTTTAATACCGGACAGGTTGTTTTTCGTCCCATTGCCGGAAATGTGCCTTCCATTGCTTTACTGATGGCGTGGAAGAAAGGGGAGATGAAGCCGGCATTACGCGATTTCATCGCCATTGTGCAGGAACGTTTGGCAAACGTAACGGCATAATTACGCATTATTTTTGCAACATGCGTCGCGGATCGCAGTTTTTTAGTGCTTGTGAACTGGCGTTACAGACATCGGGAAGCAGGCTCGAATATTCTTATTTTTCAACTTGCACCAACATTCGATTAACCCCAGACTAACGCCTCCTGACGGGAGGGACTCATGGTTTTGCAATCCACGCGCTGGTTGGCGCTCGGCTATTTCACATACTTTTTTAGTTACGGCATTTTTCTACCTTTCTGGAGCGTCTGGCTTAAAGGGATTGGTTTAACGCCAGAAACCATCGGCCTGTTATTGGGGGCAGGTCTGGTTGCCCGTTTTCTTGGGAGTTTGCTCATCGCGCCCCGCGTCAGCGATCCTTCCCGCCTGATTTCCGCCTTGCGCGTGCTGGCACTGCTGACACTTCTCTTTGCTGTCGCCTTCTGGGCGGGGGCGCACGTAGCGTGGCTGATGCTGGTGATGATTGGCTTTAACCTCTTTTTCTCACCGCTGGTACCGTTGACCGATGCACTGGCGAATACGTGGCAAAAGCAGTTCCCGCTTGATTACGGCAAAGTGCGACTGTGGGGCTCGGTGGCGTTTGTCATTGGCTCGGCGCTGACGGGCAAACTGGTCACTATGTTTGATTATCGGGTGATCCTCGCGCTGTTGACGTTGGGCGTGGCATCCATGCTGCTCGGCTTTCTCATCCGTCCGACGATTCAGCCACAAGGGGCAAGCCGCCAGCAGGAGAGCACCGGTTGGTCAGCGTGGTTGGCGCTGGTTCGCCAGAACTGGCGCTTTCTGGCCTGCGTTTGTTTATTGCAGGGGGCACATGCGGCCTATTACGGTTTTAGCGCCATTTACTGGCAGGCAGCTGGCTACTCGGCCTCGGCGGTGGGGTATTTGTGGTCGCTGGGCGTGGTGGCGGAAGTCATTATCTTTGCGCTGAGTAATAAACTTTTCCGCCGTTGTAGTGCACGCGATATGCTGTTGATCTCGGCGATTTGCGGCGTAGTGCGCTGGGGCATTATGGGAGCAACTACGGCGTTGCCGTGGTTGATAGTGGTGCAAATTCTGCATTGCGGCACCTTCACGGTCTGCCACCTGGCCGCCATGCGTTATATTGCTGCTCGCCAGGGTAGCGAAGTCATCCGTTTACAGGCGGTTTACTCTGCCGTCGCGATGGGCGGCAGTATCGCTATCATGACCGTTTTCGCCGGTTTCCTGTATCAATATCTGGGCCACGGCGTGTTCTGGGTAATGGCGCTGGTGGCGCTTCCGGCAATGTTTTTGCGCCCGAAAGTTGTTCCCTCATGCTGATTCGAGCATTTTGCGGATCTGCTCCTGTTGATGTGTTGTCAGCGTCAGGTCCGTATAGATCAGCGGTGGTGAAAAGAGCGGTAATGGCATGGTATAAGGCGCAATAATCAGTGCCGCGCCACGCGGAGCGCCTGTCTGCAAAAATGCCTTTACCGACATATGCTTAATGTTGAGCGGCAGTAACGTTAGTTCGCGTAACTGCTGCTCAATCTGCGCTTCTCGCTCGCTATCATTCCCGGTAAGAAGAATAATCTGTTTTTCATGCAGATCGTTTTCCTGCATTAGCCAGGCACCGAAAATCACCGCGACCAGACCACTTTCCTCATCAGAAAGATGGACGCCGTATTCACTTTCAAATCCGGCCAGCGCCGCGCGGGTGGTGCGCACCAGGCGTGGGTACAGTCTGGCGAACTCTTCCGGCAGGGTATTATCAATACCGATGGCAAACAAACTGCGATTTAACGCCTGGGCGAGGTGGGTATAAAGCTGATCACATAACCCCTGTTCATCATAAAAACGAACATTTCCCAGCTCACGAAAATGGTTTACCAGACGTTTGATAGACTGACGCAATTGTCTGTCTCGCTGATGCGCATCCCGCAGTGGATCGGGAACCCGCAACATGGAAAAAAGTAGTGCCATAAACAGTGGCTCATCAGGTGGTACAGGCTGGAGCGCCCGACGCTGCCAGTGGCGTCCAATTTCCTGCGCTACCTGAAATTCAAGGCAGGATTCCGCCCAGCGACGTTGGAGCGGATTAAACTGAGGCGTAATTCCAGCGTGGTGTTGCAGCAAACAATATTGCAGATACAGACACAGGAAATGAATATCGCGCGTTTCAAAGCGTTTTTGCAGCCGTCGGGAGCAGAGATTCACTAACGCTTGTAGATTGGTATCGTCGTAAAAGTTACGCGCAATTCCGCGCCGCTTCAGTTCACTCTTCAGGGCGGGGGTGAAATGGCTGGTAATAAATGATGGACACAGACGGAAACCACGTCGTAGCCAGTGAAATAAACACAAACGTTGGTTAAGCACTGTACCTTCAACCCGGTAGCTACCGTCATAACCAGCCGTCAGTGTGAGTTGATGATAGCGCAGGATCTCCTGTCCTGTTTCGCTGATATCAAGACTGGCAATATCATCATCCACACCATTAAGCTCGCTGAAAGTTGCCGTGGTGGCGGTCAACCCCGGCTGAAAGAGCGTCAGCAAGATCTGGCAGCGGCGCTGGGGAGCCGAAAGGACAGATGGTGGAGCAAGCGTAGGCATCATCTGTAGATCTCCCATAAGCATAATTGATAAGAATAGCTAAAGTTTGCTCAGGGAAATGACGAAGGGAATGCTAATCATCAGAAATGTTGGCAAGCGTCACAGAATTTTTCTCATCTTAAACTGTTCTGACCAGTGGATTAGCATGTCTTAAGGTGGTTTTGTGAATGATTATCGTGCTAGCGATCATGGGTTAGTTCTGCGGATTCAACGCGCTAAGGATAAAGTCCACCATCTGTTCGCGATAAACATCGCCGTGGCGATCGGAAAAAGCATCAATGTGTTCGCCATCCGGGATTAGGATCAACCGTTTTGGCTCTTTTGCCAGGCTATACAACTTTTCGCTGTGCTGCCATGGGATAACGTGATCAGCTTTACCGTGAATGAGTAAAAGCGGGATCGGGCTGACGCTGGCGATATAATTTTCGCCGCTGTAACTCTCATCAAGTAAGTAGCCACTGCCGGGGATCATCTGGTTGGCGATGGTTGCATAAGAGGCAAATGTGGAGTCGAGGATCACCGCACGTATGCCTTCACGATCACCCTGACCAATAACAGCAAGAATATTCGCCCCGCCAATACTCTGCCCGAACAGCACCAGCCGTTGTGGGTTTACATCACTGCGATGGCGCACCACATTGATGGCGCTTTGCGTATCGTCCAGCAATCCGGCCTGGGACGGCGTGCCTTTTGATTTACCAAACCCGCGATAATCAAACATAAAAACGTTGAAATTACGCTCGGGTAACCAACTGACCAGCGGCCAGTGGGCGGACATATTTCCGGCATTGCCGTGAGCATGAATGATGGTTGCGATGGCGTTGTCAGCAGGGCCCGTCGAAGAAGGAATAAACCAGCCTTGCAGACGAGTACCGTCCTTAGCCGTAAATTCGACGGATTCCGCCGACCAGGGGTCGGGACCGTAAATTTTATCGTCAGGATAATAGAAGAAGTTGATGGCAACGCGCGGCACTAAATAAACGCAGAAGGCAACAACAAAGAGAATAAACAGAATTTTGGGAACGCGTTTGTTCACTGGCAGTGCCATAACCTTTCCTTGCGACTTCTTTATCATCCATTAATCGGGGAAAGATGGTGGGAGAGTGACGAAAGAAAGTAAAGCGGTGAGGAAGTATTTCAGAATAGCGCCTGAAAGGCGAGGGCGGGTGAGTGACATCACCCGCCTGAGTCATTAACGCTTCAGAGCGTCGCTTAACTCGTCACGCATGTTCGCCAGCATGGCTTTCACAACACGTGGGTTACCAGCAACGATGTTACCGGTCAGCATATAGTTATGACCACCGGTGAAGTCGCTGACGATGCCGCCCGCTTCACGAACCAGCAGCTCGCCTGCCGCGAAATCCCACGGACGCAGACCGATTTCAAAGAAACCGTCAACACGACCCGCAGCGACGTAAGCCAGATCCAGCGCCGCAGAACCGGTACGACGGAAGTCTGCACATTCGTTGAACAGTTTGCCGACGATGTTGATGTAGGTAGTGGCGTACTGTTTTGCTTTGAACGGGAAGCCGGTCGCCAGAATGGTACCGTCGAGATCGCGAGCGGTGCTACCGCGCAGACGGTAGCCGTTCAGCTGTGCGCCCTGACCGCGAGTGGCGGTGAACAGTTCGTTACGCATAGGATCGTATACCACAGCAACTTCGGTGCGGCCTTTGATACGAACGGCGATAGATACCGCGAAGTGCGGCAGACGTTTGATAAAGTTGGTAGTACCATCCAGTGGATCGATAACCCATTGAACATCCTGATCAGTACCTTCAAGTTCACCGCTTTCTTCGGTGATGATGGTGTGCTGTGGGTAAGATTTACGAATCGTGTCGATAATCACCGCTTCGGCAGCTTTATCTACGTTGGTCACGAAATCGTTACTGCCTTTCTGGCTCGCTTCTACAGCGTCCGGGGTTTCATAGTTTTTGGCAATTAAATTACCCGCCTTGCGCGCTGCGCGCACGGCGATGTTCAGCATCGGATGCATCGGTCTCTCTCACTGGATGTTAAAGAACGGGAAAACGGCGCAGAGTATAGCAGCGAGATCGGCATCTGTCTTCGTTTTATGATAAGATGCGTGAATAATCTTTAGATGAAGAAAGACAATGCTGCAAAATATTCGAATTGTGCTGGTGGAGACGTCACACACCGGCAATATGGGTTCTGTTGCCCGTGCCATGAAAACAATGGGATTAACCAATCTGTGGCTGGTTAATCCACTGGTGAAACCCGACTCCCAGGCGATTGCCCTGGCAGCAGGGGCCAGCGATGTGATTGGTAATGCTCACATCGTCGATACGCTCGACGAAGCGTTAGCCGGTTGTAGCCTGGTGGTGGGCACCAGCGCACGCTCCCGCACGCTGCCGTGGCCGATGCTCGACCCGCGCGAATGCGGTCTGAAAAGCGTCGCTGAAGCGGCAAATACCCCGGTGGCGCTGGTGTTTGGTCGTGAGCGCGTCGGCTTGACCAATGAAGAGTTGCAGAAATGCCATTATCATGTCGCGATTGCGGCTAACCCGGAATACAGCTCGCTGAACCTGGCGATGGCGGTTCAGGTTATTGCCTATGAAGTGCGCATGGCCTGGCTGGCAACTCAGGAAAACGGCGAGCAGGTCGAGCATGAAGAGACGCCGTATCCGCTGGTCGATGATCTGGAGCGTTTTTATGGTCATCTGGAACAAACGCTGCTGGCAACCGGTTTTATCCGTGAAAACCATCCGGGGCAGGTGATGAATAAATTGCGCCGTCTGTTTACCCGTGCGCGCCCGGAAAGCCAGGAATTGAATATCCTGCGCGGGATTCTGGCTTCTATTGAGCAGCAGAATAAAGGTAATAAGGCCTGAGGGCTAAGCCAGATAAATGCACGGACGGTCCCCTCGCCCCTTCGGGGAGAGGGTTAGGGTGAGGGGAAGAGGCCAGCGCTAATGCGAATAATTGCCCTCAACCCGCCCATGGTCTGGAAGGACAACAGGTACAAACGCCACGATAAAAAAATGGCACTGAAGGTTAAATACCCGACTAAATCAGTCAAGTAAATAGTTGACCAATTTACTCGGGAATGTCAGACTTGACCCTGCTATGCAATACCCCCACTTTTACAATAAAAAACCCCGGGCAGGGGCGAGTTTGAGGTGAAGTAAGACATGAGACTGACATCTAAAGGGCGCTATGCCGTGACCGCAATGCTTGACGTTGCGCTCAACTCTGAAGCGGGCCCGGTACCGTTGGCTGATATTTCCGAACGTCAGGGAATTTCCCTTTCTTATCTGGAACAACTGTTTTCCCGTCTGCGTAAAAATGGTCTGGTTTCCAGCGTACGTGGACCAGGCGGTGGTTATCTGTTAGGCAAAGATGCCAGCAGCATCGCCGTTGGCGAAGTGATTAGCGCCGTTGACGAATCTGTAGATGCCACCCGTTGTCAGGGTAAAGGCGGCTGCCAGGGCGGCGATAAATGCCTGACCCACGCGCTGTGGCGTGATTTGAGCGACCGTCTCACCGGTTTTCTCAACAACATTACTTTAGGCGAACTGGTTAATAACCAGGAAGTGCTGGATGTGTCTGGTCGTCAGCATACTCACGACGCGCCACGCACCCGCATACAAGACGCGATCGACGTTAAGTTACGCGCTTAATAAAAAGAATTCAGAATCAGGCCGGGGCGTATCGCGCTCCGTAAACACGGTCGTACATCCAGCCGGTAGCCTGGTTCCTTGCATTGAGTGATGTACGGAGTTTATAGAGCAATGAAATTACCGATTTATCTCGACTACTCCGCAACCACGCCGGTGGACCCGCGTGTTGCCGAGAAAATGATGCAGTTTATGACGATGGACGGAACCTTTGGTAACCCGGCCTCTCGTTCTCACCGTTTCGGCTGGCAGGCTGAAGAAGCGGTAGATATCGCCCGTAATCAGATTGCCGATCTGGTCGGCGCTGATCCGCGTGAAATCGTCTTTACCTCTGGTGCAACCGAATCTGACAACCTGGCGATCAAAGGTGCAGCCAACTTTTATCAGAAAAAAGGCAAGCACATCATCACCAGCAAAACCGAACACAAAGCGGTACTGGATACCTGCCGTCAGCTGGAGCGCGAAGGTTTTGAAGTCACCTACCTGGCACCGCAGCGTAACGGCATTATCGACCTGAAAGAACTTGAAGCAGCGATGCGTGACGACACCATCCTTGTTTCCATTATGCACGTAAATAACGAAATCGGCGTGGTGCAGGATATCGCGGCTATCGGCGAAATGTGCCGTGCTCGTGGCATTATCTATCACGTTGATGCAACCCAGAGCGTGGGCAAACTGCCTATCGACCTGAGCCAGTTGAAAGTTGACCTGATGTCTTTCTCCGGTCACAAAATCTATGGCCCGAAAGGTATCGGTGCGCTGTATGTACGTCGTAAACCGCGCGTACGCATCGAAGCGCAAATGCACGGCGGCGGTCACGAGCGCGGTATGCGTTCCGGCACTCTGCCTGTTCACCAGATCGTCGGAATGGGCGAGGCCTATCGCATCGCAAAAGAAGAGATGGCGACCGAGATGGAACGTCTGCGCGGCCTGCGTAACCGTCTGTGGAACGGCATCAAAGATATCGAAGAAGTTTACCTGAACGGTGACCTGGAACACGGTGCGCCGAACATTCTCAACGTCAGCTTCAACTACGTTGAAGGTGAGTCGCTGATTATGGCGCTGAAAGACCTCGCAGTTTCTTCAGGTTCCGCCTGTACGTCAGCAAGCCTCGAACCGTCCTACGTGCTGCGCGCGCTGGGGCTGAACGACGAGCTGGCACATAGCTCTATCCGTTTCTCTTTAGGTCGTTTTACTACTGAAGAAGAGATCGACTACACCATCGAGTTAGTTCGTAAATCCATCGGTCGTCTGCGTGACCTTTCTCCGCTGTGGGAAATGTACAAGCAGGGCGTGGATCTGAACAGCATCGAATGGGCTCATCATTAATCGGTATCGGAATCAGGAGAATTTATAATGGCTTACAGCGAAAAAGTTATCGACCATTACGAGAATCCGCGTAACGTGGGTTCCTTTGACAACAACGACGAGAACGTCGGCAGCGGCATGGTGGGGGCACCGGCCTGTGGCGACGTGATGAAGTTGCAGATTAAAGTCAACGATGAAGGTATCATTGAAGACGCGCGTTTTAAAACTTACGGCTGCGGTTCTGCTATCGCTTCCAGCTCCCTGGTCACCGAATGGGTGAAAGGGAAGTCTCTCGACGAAGCGCAGGCGATCAAAAACACCGATATTGCTGAAGAACTTGAACTGCCGCCGGTGAAAATTCACTGTTCTATTCTGGCAGAAGACGCGATCAAAGCCGCCATTGCGGACTATAAAAGCAAACGTGAAGCAAAATAAGAGTTGAGGTTTGGTTATGTCGATTACACTGAGCGACAGTGCAGCAGCGCGAGTAAATACCTTTCTGGCTAACCGCGGCAAAGGGTTTGGCCTGCGTCTGGGCGTGAGAACCTCCGGATGTTCAGGTATGGCTTATGTACTGGAATTTGTTGACGAACCGACGCCGGAAGACATCGTGTTTGAAGACAAAGGCGTGAAAGTCGTGGTCGATGGCAAAAGCCTGCAATTTCTGGACGGTACGCAGCTGGACTTCGTAAAAGAAGGCCTGAATGAAGGGTTTAAATTCACCAACCCGAACGTTAAAGATGAGTGTGGTTGCGGCGAAAGCTTCCACGTTTGATGCGCATACCGATAACCCCACCGTGGTCGCCTGCGCGTGGGGTTTGTTTTACCTGATTCGCCGTTATCGCGGCGGATCGCAGCCCTGAGAATGTTATGGATTACTTCACCCTCTTTGGCTTGCCTGCCCGTTATCAACTCGATACCCAGGCGCTGAGCCTGCGTTTTCAGGATCTACAACGTCAGTATCATCCTGATAAATTCGCCAGCGGAAGCCAGGCGGAACAACTCGCCGCCGTACAGCAATCTGCAACCATTAACCAGGCCTGGCAAACGCTGCGTCATCCGTTAATGCGCGCGGAATATTTGCTTTCTTTACACGGTTTTGATCTCGCCAGCGAGCAGCATACTGTGCGCGACACCGCGTTCCTGATGGAACAGTTGGAGCTGCGCGAAGAGCTGGACGAGATCGAACAGGCGAAAGATGAAGCGCGGCTGGAAAGCTTTATCAAACGTGTGAAAAAGATGTTTGATACCCGCCATCAGTTGATGGTTGAACAGTTAGACAACGAGGCGTGGGACGCGGCGGCGGATACCGTGCGTAAGCTGCGTTTTCTCGATAAACTGCGGAGCAGTGCCGAACAACTCGAAGAAAAACTGCTCGATTTTTAATTTCTGGAAGCTAAACATGGCCTTATTACAAATTAGTGAACCTGGTTTGAGTGCTGCGCCGCATCAGCGTCGTCTGGCGGCTGGTATTGACCTGGGCACAACCAACTCGCTGGTGGCGACAGTGCGCAGCGGTCAGGCCGAAACGTTAGCCGACCATGAAGGCCGTCACCTGCTGCCATCTGTTGTTCACTATCAACAGCAAGGGCATTCGGTGGGTTATGACGCGCGTACTAACGCAGCGCTTGACACCGCCAACACCATTAGTTCTGTTAAACGCCTGATGGGACGCTCGCTGGCTGATATCCAGCAACGCTATCCGCATCTGCCTTATCAATTCCAGGCCAGCGAAAACGGCCTGCCGATGATTGAAACGGCGGCGGGGCTGCTGAACCCGGTGCGCGTTTCTGCGGACATCCTCAAAGCACTGGCGGCGCGGGCAACTGAAGCCCTGGCAGGCGAGCTGGATGGTGTAGTTATCACCGTTCCGGCGTACTTTGACGATGCCCAGCGTCAGGGCACCAAAGACGCGGCGCGTCTGGCGGGGTTGCATGTTCTGCGCTTACTTAACGAACCGACCGCTGCGGCTATCGCCTACGGGCTGGATTCCGGTCAGGAAGGCGTGATCGCTGTTTATGACCTCGGTGGCGGGACGTTTGATATTTCCATTCTGCGCTTAAGTCGCGGCGTGTTTGAAGTGCTGGCAACCGGCGGTGATTCCGCGCTCGGCGGCGATGATTTCGACCATCTGCTGGCGGATTACATTCGCGAGCAGGCGGGCATTCCTGATCGTAGCGATAACCGCGTTCAGCGTGAACTGCTGGATGCCGCCATTGCAGCCAAAATCGCGCTGAGCGATGCGGACTCCGTGACCGTTAACGTTGCGGGCTGGCAGGGCGAAATCAGCCGTGAACAATTCAATGAACTGATCGCGCCACTGGTAAAACGAACCTTACTGGCTTGTCGTCGCGCGCTGAAAGACGCGGGTGTAGAAGCTGATGAAGTGCTGGAAGTGGTGATGGTGGGCGGTTCTACTCGCGTGCCGCTGGTGCGTGAACGGGTAGGCGAATTTTTCGGTCGTCCACCGCTGACTTCCATCGACCCGGATAAAGTCGTCGCTATTGGCGCGGCGATTCAGGCGGATATTCTGGTGGGTAACAAGCCAGACAGCGAAATGCTGCTGCTTGATGTGATCCCACTGTCGCTGGGCCTCGAAACGATGGGCGGCCTGGTGGAGAAAGTGATTCCGCGTAATACCACTATTCCGGTGGCCCGCGCTCAGGATTTCACCACCTTTAAAGATGGTCAGACGGCGATGTCTATCCATGTAATGCAGGGTGAGCGCGAACTGGTGCAGGACTGCCGCTCACTGGCGCGTTTTGCGCTGCGTGGTATTCCGGCGCTACCGGCTGGTGGTGCGCATATTCGCGTGACGTTCCAGGTCGATGCCGACGGTCTTTTGAGCGTGACGGCGATGGAGAAATCCACCGGCGTTGAGGCGTCTATTCAGGTCAAACCGTCTTACGGTCTGACCGATAGCGAAATCGCTTCGATGATCAAAGACTCAATGAGCTATGCCGAGCAGGACGTAAAAGCCCGAATGCTGGCAGAACAAAAAGTAGAAGCGGCGCGTGTGCTGGAAAGTCTGCACGGCGCGCTGGCTGCTGATGCCGCGCTGTTAAGCGCCGCAGAACGTCAGGTCATTGACGATGCTGCCGCTCACCTGAGTGAAGTGGCGCAGGGCGATGACGTTGACGCCATCGAACAAGCGATTAAAAACGTAGACAAACAAACCCAGGATTTCGCCGCTCGCCGCATGGACCAGTCGGTTCGTCGTGCGCTGAAAGGCCATTCCGTGGACGAGGTTTAATATGCCAAAGATTGTTATTTTGCCTCATCAGGATCTCTGCCCTGATGGCGCTGTTCTGGAAGCTAATAGCGGTGAAACCATTCTCGACGCAGCTCTGCGTAACGGTATCGAGATTGAACACGCCTGTGAAAAATCCTGTGCTTGCACCACCTGCCACTGCATCGTTCGTGAAGGTTTTGACTCGCTGCCGGAAAGCTCAGAGCAGGAAGACGACATGCTGGACAAAGCCTGGGGACTGGAGCCGGAAAGCCGTTTAAGCTGCCAGGCGCGCGTCACCGACGAAGATTTAGTGGTCGAAATCCCGCGTTACACTATCAACCATGCGCGTGAGCATTAACAGAGGTTAGTATGGGACTTAAATGGACCGATAGCCGCGAAATTGGCGAAGCACTGTACGATGCGTATCCCGATCTTGATCCGAAAACGGTTCGATTCACCGATATGCATCAGTGGATTTGCGATCTGGAAGATTTCGACGACGACCCGCAGGCATCCAACGAGAAAATCCTCGAAGCGATTTTGTTAGTCTGGCTGGACGAGGCCGAATAATTTCCGCGTCATGCTTCACGCCGCAGATGCGTTGGCTGCGCTCGTTCACCCCAGTCACATAGTTATCTATGCTCCTGGGGCTTCACTCACTTGCCGCCTTCCTGCAACGCGAATCATTTAGCGGAAAAATCCTGGGGCTGCCAACTGGCGGCCCTTTTACAAAGAAGGATAACTAAAATGACAGAAGCGATGAAGATTACCCTCTCTACCCAACCTGCCGACGCGCGCTGGGGAGAAAAAGCAACTTACAGCATTAATAATGACGGCATTACCCTGCATTTGAACGGGGCAGACGATCTGGGGCTGATCCAGCGTGCGGCGCGCAAGATTGACGGTCTGGGCATCAAGCATGTTCAGTTAAGCGGTGAAGGCTGGGATGCGGATCGCTGCTGGGCATTCTGGCAAGGTTACAAAGCCCCGAAAGGCACGCGTAAAGTGGAGTGGCCGGATCTGGACGATGCCCAGCGCCAGGAACTGGATAACCGCCTGATGATCATCGACTGGGTGCGTGACACCATCAACGCACCGGCAGAAGAATTGGGACCATCGCAACTGGCACAGCGTGCTGTTGATCTGATCAGCAACGTCGCGGGCGATCGTGTGACTTATCGGATCACCAAAGGCGAAGATCTGCGTGAGCAAGGTTATATGGGGCTGCACACCGTCGGGCGCGGTTCAGAACGTTCTCCGGTATTGCTGGCGCTGGATTACAACCCAACTGGCGATAAAGAAGCACCGGTGTACGCGTGCCTGGTAGGTAAAGGTATCACTTTTGACTCCGGCGGCTACAGCATCAAACAGACTGCGTTTATGGACTCGATGAAGTCGGACATGGGCGGCGCGGCAACGGTTACCGGGGCGCTGGCATTTGCCATTACGCGCGGACTGAACAAGCGCGTGAAGCTGTTCCTCTGCTGTGCGGATAACCTGATTAGCGGCAATGCGTTCAAGCTGGGCGATATCATCACCTATCGCAACGGTAAAAAAGTTGAAGTGATGAACACTGATGCCGAAGGGCGTCTGGTGCTTGCCGATGGTCTGATTGATGCCAGTGCGCAGAAACCGGAAATGATCATTGATGCGGCGACCCTCACCGGGGCGGCGAAAACTGCGCTGGGTAATGATTATCACGCGCTGTTCAGTTTTGACGATGCGCTTGCCGGTCGTTTGCTGGCGAGTGCCTCACAAGAGAACGAACCATTCTGGCGTCTGCCGCTGGCGGAATTCCACCGCAGCCAGCTGCCGTCTAACTTTGCCGAACTGAACAATACCGGAAGCGCGGCGTATCCGGCAGGCGCGAGCACGGCGGCGGGCTTCCTGTCGCACTTTGTTGAGAACTATCAGCAAGGCTGGCTGCATATCGACTGCTCGGCGACTTACCGTAAAGCGCCGGTTGAACAGTGGTCTGCGGGCGCTACGGGACTTGGTGTGCGCACGATAGCTAATCTGTTAACGGCGTAAACTAATATGCCGGATGCGGCGTAAACGCCTTATCCGGCCTACAAATTCTGCAAATTCAACAAATTGCGAATCCCTTGTAGGCCTGATAAGCGTAGCGCATCAGGCATTTGCGCCCCGAACGTTGAATGAATTGTGGTTCATATGTCCGAAACAAAAAACGAACTTGAAGACCTGCTGGAAAAAGCAGCAACCGAACCGGCGCACCGCCCGGCCTTTTTCCGTACTCTACTGGAATCCACCGTCTGGGTGCCTGGTACGGCGGCGCAGGGCGAGGCTGTGGTTGAAGATAGTGCGCTTGATTTACAGCACTGGGAAAAAGAAGACGGCACCAGCGTCATTCCTTTTTTCACCTCGTTAGAAGCGCTTCAACAGGCGGTTGAAGACGAACAGGCATTTGTCGTAATGCCCGTTCGCACATTGTTTGAGATGACCCTTGGCGAAACGCTCTTCCTTAATGCCAAACTGCCGACCGGTAAAGAATTTATGCCGCGTGAAATCAGTTTGTTGATTGGTGAAGAGGGAAATCCGCTGAGCAGCCAGGAAATCCTGGAAGGCGGTGAATCGCTGATATTATCGGAAGTCGCAGAGCCGCCAGCACAAATGATTGATTCACTCACCACCTTATTTAAAACCATTAAGTCGGTGAAGCGTGCTTTTATTTGTTCAATTAAAGAGAACGAAGAGGCACAGCCTAATTTACTTATTGGCATTGAAGCCGATGGTGATATCGAAGAAATTATTCAGGCGACGGGAAGTGTAGCGACCGATACATTACCTGGCGATGAACCAATCGATATTTGTCAGGTGAAAAAAGGGGAAAAAGGAATTAGCCACTTTATTACCGAACATATTGTGCCATTCTATGAACGTCGCTGGGGTGGTTTTTTGCGTGACTTTAAACAGAATCGGATAATCTAAAATATGCCGCCCCAAAGGGCGGCATTCGGGCTTACTTGCTGCTCTGAAGGTTGTTAACCACCAGTAAATTGTCGCCGGAGAGACTCCGGTTATTATTTACTTGGGAAAACAGCGCACCAGAAACAATAAGTACGATACAGAAGCACCGTATCTTCATTGTGCGGTCCATGCGAAGACCGCATCACGACAGCACCACTGGCGATATTGCCGCGATAGCAAGCGCTGAGACGCGCTTGCTCTAACGGTCGCGGAACATCCTTTCCTTAAGCCAGCGCCCGCTTGCGAGACGGCGGAAAGGGCCGCAGTGGATAATACACTAACAGAACAATAATAACTCTCTTTTGCTTGACAAAAAGAGAGTTACTGGCGAGTATTGTCTCCGCTGAGACGCGCTTGCATTACTACGGTAATACAACGTGCTGGAAAGGCCGCGAACCAGACCAGCAATAAAAAACCGCCAAATTCGGCGGTTTTTTATTGCCTGTAAAATACTTATTTCACTGGCTCAACCGGTAAATCTGCCCGCGCGCCCCATTCACTCCATGCGCCGTCGTACAGTTTCACGTTTGGCACATCCAGCGTCGCGAGTGCTAACAAAACCACGGCTGCCGTTACACCAGAGCCGCAGCTGACGATAATTGGTTTGTCGTAGCTGACGCCGCGACCAAAAAATATCGCATCCAGTTCATCGGTCGTTTTTAGTTCGCCTTCGCGCACCAGTTCCGTCCACGGAACATTCAGTGCTCCGGGAATATGTCCGCGACGTAAACCTGGGCGAGGTTCATCAACTTCTGCGTTAAAACGTGCAGCCGGGCGGGCATCAATAATTTGCGCCGTATTTTCATGGCTTGCCAATAATACATCGGTTACTTTCACCACGGCTTCAGGATTAAACGCGGCGTTAAACTCTCCTTCCGGCAGCTCTACTGCACCTTCTTCTAACAGCAGATCATCGCGCTGCCAGCCTGCAAGTCCACCCCCCAGAATCGACACTTTCTCTACACCAAAGGTGCGCAGCATCCACCATGCTCGTGGGGCTGAGAAAAGATTACCTTCGTCATAGACAATCAGGTGCTTATCCTGGTTAACGCCTAATTCACGCATCGCCACGGCGAACGTTTCCGGGCGCGGCAGCATGTGCGGAAGCGGGGAAGTGTGATCAGAAAGCGCTTCGATATCAAAAAACACTGCGCCGGGAATATGTCCATTCAGATACTCCTGAGCAACGTTACGATCTTCCTGTCCAGGCGACGCCATGCGGGCATCGATAATCTGAATTTCCGGGTCATCAATATGTTCGGCGAGCCAGTCGGCTCCTACAAACCATGTCGTGGACATAGGCATCTCCATTTTTGCCGGGGTTAGGCTAAATTGTCGGATGTTTAGTGAAAAGCGACAAGCGAAAGAGGCTGATTTGGCTGTCTGAGCCACAATTCTCACTAAAATTCGGATTGTATGGGCGTGATACTGAATTACATAACGTAAATTCTCACGCATAATAATTATTCGACGTTGCTAACGGGCCATTGTGGCAGGGATGAAAAATGAAAAAGTTACGCGTAGCCGCCTGCATGCTAATGCTGGCGCTGGCAGGGTGCGACAACAACGATAACGCGCCAACAGCGGTGAAAAAAGATGCGCCTTCTGAAGTTACTAAAGCGGCCTCTTCAGAAAACGCGAGTTCAGCAAAACTCTCCGTGCCGGAGAGACAAAAACTGGCCCAACAGAGTGCCGGTAAGGTGCTGACATTGCTGGATCTCTCTGAAGTCCAACTTGATGGTGCAGCCACGCTGGTGCTGACGTTCTCCATCCCTCTCGACCCGGATCAGGATTTCTCACGCGTTATTCATGTCGTCGATAAAAAAAGCGGCAAAGTGGATGGTGCCTGGGAGCTGTCAGATAATCTTAAAGAGTTACGTTTACGCCACCTCGAACCGAAACGTGATTTGATCGTTACTATTGGCAAGGAGGTCAAAGCACTCAACAACGCAACCTTCAGTAAAGATTACGAAAAAACTATAACTACCCGCGACATCCAACCCAGCGTCGGTTTTGCCAGCCGTGGTTCGCTGCTGCCTGGTAAAGTCGTTGAAGGGCTGCCGGTAATGGCGCTCAACGTTAATAATGTCGATGTTAACTTCTTCCGCGTTAAGCCAGAATCTCTGCCAGCATTCATTAGCCAATGGGAATACCGCAATTCGCTGGCGAACTGGCAGTCAGACAAACTGCTGCAGATGGCGGATCTGGTCTACACCGGACGGTTTGATCTCAATCCTGCGCGTAACACCCGTGAAAAATTATTGCTGCCGCTGGGCGATATCAAACCGCTTCAGCAGGCGGGCGTGTATCTGGCTGTGATGAATCAGGCTGGACGTTACGATTACAGTAATCCCGCGACGCTGTTTACGTTAAGTGATATCGGCGTTTCAGCTCACCGTTATCACAATCGTCTGGATATCTTTACCCAAAGTCTGGAAAACGGCGCGGCCCAGCAAGGAATTGAAGTCTCTTTATTAAATGAGAAAGGGCAGACTCTGACTCAGGCAACCAGTGACGCTCAGGGGCATGTGCAGCTGGAAAATGATAAAAACGCGGCATTACTGTTGGCGCGTAAAGACGGTCAGACAACGCTACTCGATTTAAAACTTCCGGCGCTGGACTTAGCAGAATTTAACATTGCTGGCGCGCCAGGCTATAGCAAACAGTTTTTCATGTTTGGCCCACGCGATCTTTATCGCCCAGGTGAAACGGTAATCCTCAATGGTTTGCTGCGTGATGCAGACGGTAAAGCGTTGCCCAATCAACCCATCAAGTTAGACGTGATTAAACCCGATGGGCAGGTACTCAGGAGCGTCGTTAGTCAGCCGGAGAATGGCCTCTACCACTTTACCTGGCCACTCGATAGCAATGCGGCAACCGGTATGTGGCATATTCGCGCTAACACGGGCGATAACCAGTATCGGATGTGGGATTTCCACGTCGAAGATTTTATGCCAGAGCGCATGGCGCTGAATCTGACCGGTGAGAAAACCCCGCTAACGCCGAAAGATGAAGTGAAATTCTCCGTGGTGGGGTACTACCTGTATGGTGCACCTGCTAATGGTAATACTTTGCAAGGGCAACTTTTCCTGCGCCCACTGCGTGAAGCTGTGTCAGCCTTACCTGGTTTTGAATTCGGCGATATAGCTGCCGAAAATCTTTCCCGCACGCTGGATGAAGTTCAGTTGACGCTGGATGATAAAGGGCGCGGCGAAGTTTCTACAGAAAGCCAGTGGAAGGAAACGCATTCCCCATTACAGGTTATTTTCCAGGGTAGTTTGCTGGAATCGGGCGGTCGCCCGGTGACGCGCCGCGCTGAGCAGGCTATCTGGCCTGCCGATGCATTGCCGGGGATCCGTCCGCAGTTCGCCTCGAAATCGGTTTACGATTATCGCACTGACAGCACGGTGAAACAGCCCATTGTTGATGAAGGCAGTAACGCCGGTTTTGACATCGTTTATAGCGATGCGCAAGGCGTGAAAAAAGCCGTGTCGGGCTTGCAGGTGCGCCTGATTCGCGAACGCCGCGATTACTACTGGAACTGGTCAGAAGATGAAGGCTGGCAGTCACAGTTTGATCAAAAAGATCTGATCGAAAATGAACAAACTCTGGATCTTCAGGCGGATGAAACCGGTAAGGTCAGTTTCCCGGTAGAGTGGGGCGCTTATCGTCTGGAAGTCAAAGCGCCGAATGAAGCGGTCAGTAGCGTGCGTTTCTGGGCTGGCTATAGCTGGCAGGACAACAGCGACGGGAGCGGTGCCGTGCGACCCGACCGTGTCACGCTGAAACTGGATAAAGCCAGTTATCGCCCTGGCGATACCATTAAGTTGCATATTGCCGCGCCAACGGCGGGTAAAGGTTATGCGATGGTCGAGTCCAGTGAAGGGCCGTTGTGGTGGCAAGAGATTGATGTTCCGGCTCAAGGGCTGGATCTGACGATTCCGGTCGATAAAACCTGGAATCGTCATGATCTGTATTTAAGTACGCTGGTAGTACGTCCTGGCGATAAATCTCGCTCCGCGACGCCAAAACGCGCAGTTGGGGTGTTGCATCTGCCGCTTGGCGATGAAAACCGTCGCCTCGATCTGGCGCTGGAAACACCAGCAAAAATGCGGCCGAATCAACCATTAACCGTGAAAATTAAAGCCAGCACTAAAAATGGCGAGAAGCCTAAACAGGTGAATGTGCTGGTGTCTGCCGTTGATAGTGGTGTGCTGAATATTACTGACTACGTCACGCCAGATCCGTGGCAGGCGTTCTTTGGTCAGAAACGCTATGGCGCAGACATTTACGATATTTACGGTCAGGTTATTGAAGGTCAGGGGCGTCTGGCAGCTCTGCGTTTCGGTGGCGATGGTGATGAGCTGAAACGTGGTGGTAAACCGCCGGTCAATCACGTCAATATTGTCGCGCAGCAGGCGCTGCCGGTAACGCTCAACGAACAGGGCGAAGGCTCGGTTACACTGCCGATTGGCGATTTTAACGGTGAATTGCGCGTCATGGCGCAAGCCTGGACGGCAGATGATTTCGGTAGCAACGAAAGCAAAGTGATAGTTGCCGCACCGGTGATTGCTGAACTGAACATGCCGCGCTTTATGGCGAGTGGCGATACCTCGCGTCTGACGCTGGATATCACTAATCTTACCGATAAACCGCAAAAACTGAACGTTGCCCTGACCGCCAGTGGTTTGCTTGAACTGGTCAGCGATTCACCCGCAGCCGTTGAATTAGCGCCAGGTGTGCGTACTACGCTGTTTATCCCGGTGCGAGCATTGCCGGGTTATGGCGATGGAGAAATTCAGGCCACCATTAGCGGGTTAGCGTTACCGGGTGAAACCGTTGCCGATCAGCATAAGCAGTGGAAAATCGGCGTCCGTCCGGCGTTCCCGGCACAAACGGTTAATTACGGTACGGCGTTACAGCCTGGTGAGACATGGGCGATTCCGGCGGATGGATTGCAAAACTTCTCGCCTGTTACGCTGGAAGGGCAATTGTTGTTGAGCGGCAAACCACCGCTGAACATTGCACGTTATATCAAAGAGTTAAAAGCGTATCCGTACGGCTGTCTTGAGCAAACCGCCAGCGGCCTGTTCCCGTCACTTTATACCAACGCAGCCCAACTGCAGGCGTTGGGCATCAAAGGCGACAGTGATGAGAAACGCCGTGCATCGGTCGATATCGGCATTTCCCGTTTGCTGCAAATGCAACGTGATAACGGCGGCTTTGCGCTGTGGGATAAAAACGGTGACGAAGAGTACTGGCTGACGGCTTACGTGATGGATTTCCTGGTCCGCGCAGGCGAACAGGGTTACAGCGTGCCGACAGACGCCATTAACCGGGGTAATGAGCGTCTGCTGCGCTATTTACAAGATCCGGGCATGATGTCGATCCCGTACGCGGATAATCTCAAAGCCAGTAAATTCGCCGTTCAGTCTTACGCTGCGCTGGTGCTGGCCCGTCAGCAAAAAGCACCACTGGGTGCGCTGCGTGAAATCTGGGAGCATCGTGCAGATGCCGCTTCTGGTTTACCGCTGCTGCAACTTGGCGTTGCGCTGAAAACCATGGGTGATGCAACGCGTGGTGAAGAAGCGATTGTGCTGGCGCTGAAAACGCCGAGAAATAGTGATGAGCGGATATGGCTGGGTGATTACGGTAGTCCACTGCGCGACAACGCGTTAATGCTCTCCTTGCTGGAAGAAAATAAACTGCTACCCGATGAGCAGAACACTTTGCTGAACACGCTTTCGCAGCAGGCATTTGGTGAACGCTGGCTATCGACGCAGGAAAGTAACGCGTTGTTCCTGGCTGCCCGTACGATTCAGGATTTACCGGGTAAATGGCAGGCGCAAACCTCTTTCTCAGCTGAGCCGCTGACAGGCGAGAAAACGCTAAACAGCAATCTGAATAGCGATCAACTTGCCACCTTGCAGGTGAGAAACAGTGGCGATCAGCCGTTATGGTTGCGTATGGATGCCAGCGGTTATCCGCAATCCGCACCTTTACCGGCGAACAATGTGCTGCAAATCGAGCGTCATATTCTTGGTACTGATGGTAAGAGCAAATCGCTGGACTCGTTACGTAGCGGCGATCTGGTGCTGGTCTGGTTGCAGGTAAAAGCCAGTAACAGCGTGCCGGATGCGTTAGTCGTGGATCTGCTGCCTGCGGGTCTGGAACTGGAAAATCAGAATCTGGCGAACGGTAGCGCCAGCCTGGAGCAAAGTGGTGGCGAAGTGCAAAACTTACTGAACCAGATGCAGCAGGCGAGCATTAAGCACATTGAGTTCCGTGACGATCGCTTTGTGGCGGCGGTTGCCGTTGATGAATACCAACCGGTAACGCTGGTGTATCTGGCGCGGGCGGTGACGCCGGGAACGTATCAGGTACCGCAACCGATGGTGGAATCAATGTATGTTCCCCAATGGCGGGCGACCGGCGCGGCTGAAGATCTGCTGATTGTCCGACCGTAAATGCCTCGCTTGTTAACCAAACGCGGCTGCTGGATAACGCTGGCAGCTGCGCCATTTCTCCTTTTTCTTGCAGCGTGGGGAGCAGATAAACTCTGGCCTCTACCGCTGCATGAAGTCAATCCCGCACGAGTGGTCGTGGCGCAGGATGGTACGCCGCTATGGCGCTTCGCCGATGCTGACGGCATCTGGCGTTATCCGGTAACAATCGAAGATGTTTCTCCACGTTACCTTGAAGCGCTGATCAATTATGAAGATCGCTGGTTCTGGAAGCATCCGGGGGTGAATCCATTCTCGGTGGCGCGCGCAGCATGGCAAGATCTCACTTCGGGACGGGTTATTTCCGGTGGCAGCACGCTCACTATGCAGGTTGCTCGTCTGCTTGATCCTCACCCCAAAACATTTGGCGGCAAAATTCGCCAGCTCTGGCGCGCGTTGCAACTGGAATGGCATCTGTCTAAGCGTGAAATTCTGACCTTGTATCTTAACCGCGCTCCGTTTGGCGGTACGTTGCAGGGGATCGGTGCGGCAAGTTGGGCTTATCTCGGAAAGTCGCCTGCGAATTTAAGCTATTCCGAGGCGGCAATGCTGGCGGTTTTGCCGCAAGCGCCCAGCCGTCTTCGCCCGGATCGTTGGCCGGAGCGTGCCGAAGCCGCGCGTAATAAAGTGCTCGAACGGATGGCCGTGCAAGGTGCGTGGTCCCGTGAGCAGGTAAAAGAGTCAAGGGAAGAACCCATCTGGCTGGCACCCCGACAAATGCCGCAACTGGCACCGCTGTTTTCGCGCATGATGCTCGGTAAAAGCAAAAGCGACAAAATCGTTACTACGCTGGATGCCGGTCTTCAACGACGTCTGGAAGAACTGGCGCAAAACTGGAAAGGTCGGTTGCCACCGCGCAGCTCACTGGCGATGATCGTGGTTGATCATACCGATATGCGTGTTCGCGGCTGGGTGGGATCGGTTGATCTCAACGATGATTCACGCTTTGGTCATGTTGATATGGTCAATGCGATCCGATCGCCAGGATCGGTGCTCAAACCGTTTGTTTATGGTCTGGCGCTGGATGAAGGCTTGATCCACCCGGCATCACTGCTGCAAGACGTCCCCCGGCGCACCGGTGATTATCGACCAGGTAACTTTGATAGCGGTTTTCATGGCCCGATCAGCATGAGCGAGGCGCTGGTGCGCTCGCTGAACTTACCTGCTGTGCAGGTGCTGGAAGCCTATGGACCGAAACGGTTTGCGGCAAAGTTACGCAATGTTGGATTGCCGTTATATTTGCCCAACGGTGCTGCGCCGAATCTTTCACTCATTCTCGGCGGCGCTGGTGCAAAACTGGAAGATATGGCGGCAGCGTATACCGCGTTTGCTCGCCACGGCAAGGCAGGCAAATTGCGCTTACAGCCTGACGATCCGCTGCTTGAACGGCCTTTAATGTCGTCGGGGGCGGCGTGGATCATTCGCCGGATTATGGCTGATGAAGCGAAACCCTTGCCGGATAGTGCCTTGCCGCGCGTCGCCCCACTGGCATGGAAAACGGGCACCAGCTATGGCTATCGTGACGCCTGGGCGATTGGGGTTAACGCTCGCTATGTCATTGGGATCTGGACTGGCAGACCGGACGGCACGCCCGTTGTTGGTCAGTTTGGCTTTGCCAGTGCCGTACCATTGTTGAATCAGGTCAATAATATCTTACTGTCGCGCAGTGCGAATCTGCCGGAAGACCCGCGCCCGAACTCAGTCACTCGTGGCGTTATCTGCTGGCCGGGCGGACAGTCTTTGCCGGAAGGTGACGGTAACTGTCGCCGCCGCCTGGCAACCTGGCTGCTGGACGGGAGTCAGCCGCCAACTCTATTACTGCCGGAGCAGGAAGGCATTAATGGCATTCGTTTCCCCATCTGGCTGGATGAAAATGGCAAACGTGTTGCCGCTGATTGCCCGCAAGCGCGACAAGAAATGATAAATGTCTGGCCGCTACCGCTGGAACCCTGGCTGCCCGCATCAGAACGTCGCGCTGTGCGCTTACCACCGGCCTCGACAATTTGCCCGTCATACGGTCACGATGCCCAGCTCCCTCTGCAGCTGACAGGCGTTCGCGATGGCGCGATTATTAAACGTTTACCGGGCGCAGCGGAAGCGACTTTGCCGTTGCAATCAAGTGGAGGGGCAGGTGAACGCTGGTGGTTTCTGAATGGCGAACCGTTAACTGAACGCGGGCGCAACGTGACCCTGCATTTGACGGATAAAGGTGATTATCAATTGCTGGTGATGGATGATGTGGGGCAAATCGCGACAGTGAAATTTGTCATGCAATAGTCTGTTTTGTCCCTGATTGTTGCTAAAACTCATTTTATTTTAAAAAAATGTTACCTTCATCAATAGTCAACGGCCCTGTTGCTCATTATAATCCGCGCCATCTCGTACGCTGGTACAGACAACAACAGAACAATTTACAGAGGTAAAAATGGCTATTGAACGTACTTTTTCCATCATCAAACCGAACGCGGTAGCAAAAAACGTCATTGGTAATATCTTTGCGCGCTTTGAAGCTGCAGGGTTCAAAATTGTCGGCACCAAAATGCTGCACCTGACCGTTGAACAGGCACGTGGCTTTTATGCTGAACACGATGGAAAACCGTTCTTTGATGGTCTGGTTGAATTCATGACCTCTGGCCCGATCGTGGTTTCCGTGCTGGAAGGTGAAAACGCCGTTCAGCGTCACCGCGATCTGCTGGGCGCGACCAATCCGGCAAACGCACTGGCTGGTACTCTGCGCGCTGATTACGCTGACAGCCTGACCGAAAACGGTACCCACGGTTCTGATTCCGTCGAATCTGCCGCTCGCGAAATCGCTTATTTCTTTGGCGAAGGCGAAGTGTGCCCGCGCACCCGTTAATAATTTCGTAAATGCCGCGTGCAAACGTGGCATCCGTGCGCCAGAATTTGTACAATGCAGCGCCCCCGGACGAGCAGCCGCTCACCGGGGCGTTTCTTTTTTCAATCCTCCAGGGGCCATAACGTGTAATAACGAGGCCGGAATAGCATATGTCTGAACAATTAGTCACACCTGAAAACGTCACCACGAAAGATGGAAAAATCAACCTGCTGGATCTCAACCGTCAGCAGATGCGGGAGTTTTTTAAAGATTTAGGTGAAAAACCCTTCCGCGCCGATCAGGTGATGAAGTGGATGTATCACTATTGCTGCGACAACTTTGATGAGATGACCGACATCAACAAAGTGTTGCGCGGCAAACTGAAAGAGGTGGCGGAAATCCGCGCACCGGAAGTGGTTGAAGAACAGCGTTCATCCGACGGCACCATTAAATGGGCGATCGCCGTTGGCGATCAGCGCGTCGAAACGGTGTATATCCCGGAAGACGACCGTGCCACGCTCTGCGTCTCTTCGCAGGTGGGGTGTGCGCTGGAGTGTAAATTCTGTTCCACCGCCCAGCAGGGCTTTAACCGCAACCTGCGGGTATCGGAAATTATTGGCCAGGTGTGGCGTGCGGCGAAAATCGTCGGCGCAGCAAAAGTCACCGGTCAGCGCCCAATCACTAACGTAGTGATGATGGGCATGGGCGAGCCGCTGCTCAACCTGAACAACGTCGTTCCGGCGATGGAAATCATGCTTGATGATTTCGGTTTTGGCCTGTCTAAACGTCGCGTCACGCTTTCTACTTCCGGTGTAGTTCCGGCGCTGGATAAACTGGGCGATATGATCGACGTTGCACTGGCAATTTCCCTGCACGCGCCGAACGACGAAATTCGTGACGAAATTGTGCCGATCAACAAAAAGTACAATATCGAAACGTTCCTTGCTGCGGTGCGCCGTTATCTGGAGAAATCCAACGCCAATCAGGGCCGTGTCACTATTGAGTATGTGATGCTTGACCACGTTAACGACGGCACTGAACACGCGCACCAACTGGCGGAACTGCTGAAAGATACGCCGTGTAAGATCAACCTGATCCCGTGGAACCCCTTCCCGGGCGCGCCGTATGGACGCAGCTCGAACAGCCGTATCGACCGTTTCTCAAAAGTGCTGATGAGCTACGGTTTCACCACTATTGTGCGTAAAACCCGTGGTGATGATATCGATGCTGCCTGTGGTCAGTTGGCGGGCGATGTTATCGACCGTACGAAACGTACCCTGCGTAAACGGATGCAGGGTGAAGCCATCGACATTAAAGCGGTCTGATAGCCATTACGCCACGGTTACTTTATGTACCGTGGCGTAATCTTTTATGAATGAAGTATTAAGTTGCAATTGTCTGGTCAATATTAACGGTGCGTTTTTGCTGACTTTAAGGCAGTATGTAACGATGCAACAGTAAGTTAGCCTTAGTGAATGTGGGCTTTGTCACGAGCACACAGACGGTCTTATACTGTATGATAACGGTTAACTTAACGGATGTTTCGCGGTGTGGGTGAGCATGATGGTTCACCGGCATCTCAATTCTCATTTAAACGTACCTGCAGCGAATGAATACTGAAGCCACGCACGACCAAAATGAAGCACTTACTACCGGCGCTCGCCTGCGTAATGCTCGCGAACAACTAGGACTTAGTCAGCAGGCCGTTGCCGAGCGACTTTGCCTGAAGGTTTCCACGGTACGCGACATTGAAGAAGATAAGGCACCCGCCGATCTTGCTTCAACATTCCTGCGCGGATATATCCGCTCTTATGCGCGTCTGGTACATATTCCAGAAGAAGAACTGCTGCCAGGGCTGGAAAAGCAGGCTCCACTACGGGCTGCAAAAGTTGCGCCTATGCAGAGTTTTTCCCTCGGTAAACGCCGCAAAAAACGTGACGGCTGGCTGATGACCTTCACCTGGCTGGTGTTGTTTGTGGTTATCGGCCTGAGCGGTGCCTGGTGGTGGCAAGACCACAAAGCTCAGCAGGAAGAGATCACCACTATGGCCGATCAATCTTCGGCGGAACTGAGCAGTAATAGCGAGCAGGGGCAGAGTGTTCCGTTAAATACGTCGACAACTACAGACCCGGCTACAACGTCCACGCCGCCAGCGTCTGTGGATACTACCGCAACCAACACGCAAACACCTGCCGTAACTGCGCCAGCACCAGCTGTTGATCCGCAACAGAATGCGGTTGTTTCGCCTTCGCAGGCAAATGTTGATACCGCCGCGACCCCGGCACCAACGGCAACAACAACGCCAGATGGCGCTGCGCCGTTGCCAACCGATCAGGCAGGCGTGACTACGCCGGCGGCTGATCCGAATGCGCTGGTGATGAACTTTACTGCCGATTGCTGGCTGGAGGTTACTGATGCTACCGGTAAAAAATTGTTTAGCGGTATGCAGCGTAAAGACGGTAATTTGAACTTAACCGGCCAGGCACCATACAAACTGAAAATTGGTGCGCCAGCCGCAGTACAGATCCAGTATCAAGGGAAACCTGTCGATCTGAGTCGTTTTATCAGAACTAACCAGGTTGCGCGTCTGACCCTCAATGCCGAACAATCACCGGCGCAGTAACAGACGGGTAACGCGGGAGATTTTTCATGCATAACCAGGCTCCAATTCAACGTAGAAAATCAACACGTATTTACGTTGGGAATGTGCCGATTGGCGATGGTGCTCCCATCGCCGTACAGTCCATGACCAATACGCGTACGACAGACGTCGAAGCAACGGTCAATCAAATCAAGGCGCTGGAACGCGTTGGCGCTGATATCGTCCGTGTCTCCGTACCGACGATGGACGCGGCAGAAGCGTTCAAACTCATCAAACAGCAGGTTAACGTGCCGCTGGTGGCTGACATCCACTTCGACTATCGCATTGCACTGAAAGTAGCGGAATACGGCGTCGATTGTCTGCGTATTAACCCTGGCAATATCGGTAATGAAGAGCGTATTCGCATGGTGGTTGACTGTGCGCGCGATAAAAACATTCCGATCCGTATTGGCGTTAACGCCGGATCGCTGGAAAAAGATCTGCAAGAAAAGTATGGCGAACCGACGCCGCAGGCGTTGCTGGAATCCGCCATGCGCCATGTTGATCATCTCGATCGCCTGAACTTCGATCAGTTCAAAGTCAGCGTGAAAGCGTCTGACGTCTTCCTCGCTGTTGAGTCTTATCGTTTGCTGGCAAAACAGATCGATCAGCCGCTGCATCTGGGGATCACCGAAGCCGGTGGTGCACGCAGCGGGGCAGTAAAATCCGCCATTGGTTTAGGTCTGCTGCTGTCTGAAGGCATCGGCGACACGCTGCGCGTATCACTGGCGGCCGATCCGGTCGAAGAGATCAAAGTCGGTTTCGATATTTTGAAATCGCTGCGTATCCGTTCGCGCGGGATCAACTTCATCGCCTGCCCGACCTGTTCGCGTCAGGAATTTGATGTTATCGGTACGGTTAACGCGCTGGAGCAACGCCTGGAAGATATCATCACTCCGATGGACGTTTCGATTATCGGCTGCGTGGTGAATGGCCCAGGTGAGGCGCTGGTTTCTACACTCGGCGTCACCGGCGGCAACAAGAAAAGCGGCCTCTATGAAGATGGCGTGCGCAAAGACCGTCTGGACAACAACGATATGATCGACCAGCTGGAAGCACGCATTCGTGCGAAAGCCAGTCAGCTGGACGAAGCGCGTCGAATTGACGTTCAGCAGGTTGAAAAATAATAACGTGATGGGAAGCGCCTCGCTTCCCGTGTATGATTGAACCCGCATAGCTCCCGAAACATTGAGGGAAGCGTTGAGGGTTCATTTTTATATTCAGAAAGAGAATAAACGTGGCAAAAAACATTCAAGCCATTCGCGGCATGAACGATTACCTGCCTGGCGAAACGGCCATCTGGCAGCGCATTGAAGGCACACTGAAAAACGTGCTCGGCAGCTACGGTTACAGTGAAATCCGCTTGCCGATTGTAGAGCAGACCCCGCTATTCAAACGTGCGATTGGTGAAGTCACCGACGTGGTTGAAAAAGAGATGTACACCTTTGAGGATCGCAATGGCGACAGCCTGACTCTGCGCCCTGAAGGGACGGCGGGCTGTGTACGCGCCGGCATCGAGCATGGTCTTCTGTACAATCAGGAACAGCGTCTGTGGTATATCGGGCCGATGTTCCGTCACGAGCGTCCGCAGAAAGGGCGTTATCGTCAGTTCCATCAGTTGGGCTGCGAAGTTTTCGGTCTGCAAGGTCCGGATATCGACGCTGAACTGATTATGCTCACCGCCCGCTGGTGGCGTGCGCTGGGTATTTCCGAGCACGTAACTCTTGAGCTGAACTCTATCGGTTCGCTGGAAGCACGCGCCAATTACCGCGATGCGCTGGTGGCATTCCTTGAGCAGTATAAAGATAAGCTGGACGAAGACTGCAAACGCCGCATGTACACTAACCCGCTGCGCGTGCTGGATTCAAAAAATCCGGAAGTGCAGGCGCTTCTCAACGACGCTCCGGCATTAGGTGATTATCTGGACGAGGAATCTCGTGAGCATTTTGCCGGTCTGTGCAAACTGCTTGAGAGCGCGGGGATCGCTTACACCGTAAACCAGCGTCTGGTGCGTGGTCTGGATTACTATAACCGTACCGTTTTCGAGTGGGTGACTAACAGTCTCGGCTCCCAGGGCACCGTGTGTGCAGGCGGTCGTTATGACGGTCTTGTGGAACAACTGGGCGGTCGTGCAACACCGGCTGTCGGTTTTGCGATGGGCCTCGAACGTCTTGTATTGTTAGTACAGGCCGTTAATCCGGAATTTAAAGCCGATCCTGTTGTCGATATATACCTGGTGGCTTCAGGTGCTGATACACAATCTGCGGCTATGGCATTAGCTGAGCGTCTGCGTGATGAATTACCGGGCGTGAAATTGATGACCAACCACGGCGGCGGCAACTTTAAGAAACAGTTTGCCCGTGCTGATAAATGGGGTGCCCGCGTTGCTGTGGTGCTGGGTGAGTCTGAAGTGGCTAACGGCACAGCAGTAGTGAAGGATTTGCGCTCTGGTGAGCAAACGGCAGTTGCGCAGGATAGCGTAGCCGCGCATTTGCGCACGTTACTGGGTTAAGGAAGGAGAAGGACAGCGTGGAAATTTACGAGAACGAAAACGACCAGGTAGAAGCGGTTAAACGCTTTTTTGCTGAAAATGGCAAAGCACTGGCTGTTGGGGTGATTTTGGGCGTTGGCGCACTGATTGGCTGGCGCTACTGGAACAGCCATCAGGTTGATTCTGCACGCTCCGCTTCTCTTGCCTATCAAAATGCGGTTACCGCAGTGAGCGAAGGCAAACCGGATAGCATCCCGGCGGCGGAAAAATTTGCTGCTGAAAATAAAAATACTTATGGTGCGCTGGCTTCTTTGGAACTTGCGCAGCAATTTGTTGACAAAAATGAACTAGAGAAAGCTGCCGCCCAGTTACAACAGGGGCTGGCAGACACGAGCGATGAAAATCTCAAAGCCGTGATAAATCTGCGTCTTGCTCGCGTTCAGGTACAGCTCAAGCAGGCTGATGCCGCGCTGAAAACCCTTGATACCATCAAAGGTGAAGGGTGGGCTGCCATTGTTGCCGACCTGCGTGGTGAAGCATTGCTGAGCAAAGGTGATAAGCAAGGTGCGCGTAGTGCATGGGAAGCAGGCGTGAAAAGCGATGTTACTCCGGCACTGAGCGAAATGATGCAGATGAAAATTAATAATTTGTCCATCTGAGAGGGACCCGATGCAATTGCGTAAATTACTGCTGCCAGGACTGCTTTCCGTTACCCTTTTAAGCGGCTGTTCGCTGTTTAACAGCGAAGAAGATGTGGTAAAGATGTCCCCATTGCCAACCGTTGAAAACCAGTTTACGCCGACCACGGCGTGGAGTACTTCCGTTGGTAGCGGCATTGGCAACTTCTATTCCAATCTTCATCCGGCACTGGCGGACAACGTTGTCTATGCAGCGGACCGCGCTGGTTTGGTAAAAGCGCTGAATGCGGATGATGGCAAAGAAATCTGGTCTGTCAGCCTGGCCGAGAAAGATGGCTGGTTCTCTAAAGAGCCTGCATTACTTTCTGGCGGTGTGACCGTGTCTGGTGGGCATGTCTACATTGGCAGCGAAAAGGCGCAGGTTTACGCGCTGAATACCAGCGATGGTACTGTGGCATGGCAAACTAAAGTCGCGGGTGAAGCACTTTCGCGCCCGGTGGTCAGCGACGGTCTGGTGTTAATCCACACCAGTAACGGTCAGTTACAAGCGCTGAACGAAGCTGACGGCGCTGTCAAATGGACAGTTAACCTCGATATGCCTTCGCTCTCTTTGCGTGGCGAGTCTGCGCCGGCAACGGCTTTTGGTGCGGCCGTCGTGGGGGGCGATAATGGTCGCGTCAGCGCAGTGCTGATGGAACAGGGCCAGATGATTTGGCAGCAGCGTATTTCCCAGGCGACCGGTTCTACCGAAATTGACCGTCTGAGCGATGTTGACACGACTCCCGTCGTTGTTAACGGCGTTGTTTTCGCGCTGGCCTATAATGGTAACCTGACGGCGCTTGATCTGCGCAGTGGTCAGATTATGTGGAAACGCGAACTGGGTTCGGTGAATGATTTCATCGTCGACGGCAATCGCATCTATCTGGTCGATCAAAATGACCGGGTGATGGCGTTGACCATTGATGGCGGCGTTACGCTGTGGGCACAAAGCGATCTGCTGCATCGCCTGCTGACTTCTCCGGTGCTGTATAATGGCAACCTGGTGGTCGGTGACAGTGAAGGTTATCTGCACTGGATTAACGTCGAAGATGGTCGTTTCGTTGCCCAGCAAAAAGTTGATAGTTCCGGTTTCCAGACTGAACCGGTTGCCGCTGACGGCAAACTGCTGATCCAGGCAAAAGACGGAACCGTGTACTCTATTACACGTTAATCGTCTCTGTCGTTCACTTTGAAAACGGCTCCTGGACAGGGGCCGTTTTCCTGTTTTTAACAACGACGCGAATATAGCGTGCGTTGTCTGATGATTTATAAAAATGAGGCTTTAAACATGGTACCTGTGGTCGCGCTTGTCGGGCGCCCTAACGTAGGAAAATCCACGTTATTTAACCGTCTAACTCGCACCCGAGATGCGCTGGTTGCGGATTTCCCGGGTCTGACTCGTGACCGTAAGTACGGTCGTGCGGAAATTGAAGGCCGTGAGTTTATCTGTATTGATACCGGCGGGATTGATGGCACAGAAGACGGTGTAGAAACCCGCATGGCGGAACAGTCGCTGCTGGCGATTGAAGAAGCGGACGTCGTACTGTTTATGGTGGATGCGCGCGCGGGCCTGATGCCGGCAGATGAAGCGATTGCCAAACATCTGCGCTCCCGTGAAAAACCGACCTTCCTGGTGGCAAACAAAACTGACGGTCTGGATCCCGATCAGGCAGTGGTTGATTTCTACTCGCTTGGTTTAGGTGAAATCTACCCGATCGCCGCGTCTCACGGTCGTGGCGTATTAAGTCTGCTGGAGCATGTGCTGCTGCCGTGGATGGAAGATCTCGCACCGCAAGAGGAAGTCGACGAAGACGCTGAATACTGGGCGCAATTTGAAGCGGAAGAGAACGGCGAAGAAGAAGAGGAAGACGACTTCGACCCGCAAAGTCTGCCGATCAAACTGGCGATTGTGGGTCGTCCGAACGTAGGTAAGTCTACACTCACTAACCGTATTCTTGGTGAAGAGCGCGTTGTTGTTTATGACATGCCTGGCACGACGCGTGACAGTATCTACATTCCAATGGAACGCGATGGACGTGAGTATGTGCTCATTGATACCGCTGGCGTACGTAAACGCGGCAAAATCACCGATGCTGTAGAGAAATTCTCCGTAATCAAAACGTTGCAGGCCATTGAAGATGCCAACGTGGTGATGTTAGTGATTGATGCGCGCGAAGGTATTTCCGATCAGGATCTCTCGCTGCTGGGCTTTATTCTCAATAGTGGGCGCTCACTTGTCATTGTGGTGAATAAGTGGGATGGCCTGAGCCAGGAAGTGAAAGAGCAGGTGAAAGAAACGCTGGACTTCCGTCTGGGCTTTATCGATTTTGCTCGTGTGCACTTTATCTCTGCCTTGCACGGCAGTGGTGTTGGTAACTTGTTTGAATCAGTACGTGAAGCGTATGACAGCTCCACCCGTCGTGTGGGGACCTCTATGCTGACGCGCATCATGACGATGGCTGTTGAAGATCACCAACCGCCGCTGGTACGCGGTCGTCGTGTGAAGCTGAAATATGCCCACGCTGGTGGTTATAACCCGCCGATTGTGGTGATTCACGGTAATCAGGTGAAAGACCTGCCTGATTCCTACAAGCGCTACTTGATGAACTACTTCCGCAAATCGCTGGACGTAATGGGATCGCCGATTCGTATTCAGTTCAAAGAAGGGGAAAACCCGTATGCGAACAAGCGTAACACCCTGACGCCAACCCAGATGCGTAAACGTAAGCGTCTGATGAAGCACATCAAGAAAAATAAATAATTATCCGTAAGTATTTTATCTGCCATTCCCTCTATGAATGTAGAGGGATGGCTACCGGAGGAATTCATATGGAACTGCATTGTCCACAATGTCAGCATGTGCTTGATCAGGATAACGGCCATGCGCGTTGCCCATCCTGCGGGGAAATTATTGAAATGAAAGCTCTTTGTCCAGACTGCCATCAACCGTTGCAGGTGTTAAAAGCCTGCGGTGCAGTAGATTACTTCTGTCAGCACGGGCATGGCTTGATATCGAAAAAACGCGTTGAATTCGTGCTGGCTTAATGCACCTTTTTACGCGATTTTTTTACTGGCTGGATGTTTTTAACTTCACTTTCTATCCAGCCGTCTTCCAGACGTGTGGTTAGCATTTCACCCGCTTTAACTTGCTTCACTTTTTTCAGTACATTGCCGTCAGTAGCAGTAGTAACGCTGTATCCACGCGCCAGCGTTGACAGTGGGCTTACGGCTTCGAGGTGCGTTACTGCATTACCGAAACGTTCACGCGTGGCGCTAAGCTGTACGCGCAGGGTTTCTGCTAAACGATATTCCAGTTGCTGAATGCGCGTTTGCGCGCGATGAATCTTCGGCTGTGGATTTTGCTGATTCAGCCGCTGTGTTAACCGCTGCTGCTGTTGCCCGGTACGCTTAAGTTGATTTTCCAGCGCAAAGCTCATCCGCTTTTGCAGGCGCTCAAGCATGGTTTGCTGGCGTGCCAGCCGGAGCTGCGGATGCTGTTGCTGTAATCGGTGATGGATCTGCGTAAAGCGACGCGTGCGGTTGGCGAGATAATAATCCATCGCCATCTCCAGCCGTTGACGGGTCGATTGCACCTGGCGCAGTAACTCTTGCTGATTACGGCTCACTACTTCAGCGGCGGCAGACGGCGTTGGCGCACGCAGATCGGCAACAAAATCGGCAATGGTCACATCCGTCTCATGCCCGACGGCGCTGACGACCGGAATGCGGCTGGCAAAAATCGCCCGCGCTACGCGTTCGTCGTTAAAACTCCATAAATCTTCCAGCGAACCGCCGCCGCGCCCAACGATCAACACGTCGCACTCATTGCGCTGATTCGCCAGTTCAATGGCGCGAACAATTTGCCCCGGTGCGTCATCGCCCTGAACGGCGGTGGGGTAGATGATCACCGGTAGAGAAGGATCGCGACGTTTTAACACATGCAAAATATCATGTAGCGCAGCACCGGTTTTTGAGGTGATCACACCAACGCAATGCGCAGGGGAGGGAAGTGGTTTTTTGTATTGCTGATCGAACAAACCTTCAGCCTGCAACTTCGCTTTGAGCTGTTCGTACTTCTGTTGCAGCAGCCCTTCACCGGCCGGCTGCATACTCTCAACGATTATCTGGTAGTCACCGCGCGGCTCGTAGAGCGTAATATTGGCGCGAACTAAAACTTGTTGTCCATGCTGTGGACGGAAGGTCACCCGGCGGTTGCTGTTGCGGAACATCGCGCAGCGTACCTGGGCGGTGTCGTCTTTGAGTGTAAAGTACCAGTGACCGGAAGCCGGTTGTGTGAAATTAGAGATTTCGCCGCTGATCCAAACCTGTCCCATCTCATGCTCAAGCAGCAGACGAACCGTTTGATTCAGGCGACTAACGGTAAAAATTGCAGGGGATTGAGAAGGTAACATGTGAGCGAGATCAAATTCTAAATCAGCAGGTTATTCAGTCGATAGTAACCCGCCCTTCGGGGATAGCAAGCATTTTTTGCAAAAAGGGGTAGATGCAATCGGTTACGCTCTGTATAATGCCGCGGCAATATTTATTAACCACTCTGGTCGAGATATTGCCCATGCTACGTATCGCTAAAGAAGCTCTGACGTTTGACGACGTTCTCCTCGTTCCTGCTCATTCTACCGTTCTGCCGAATACTGCTGACCTCAGCACCCAGCTGACGAAAACTATTCGTCTGAATATCCCTATGCTTTCCGCAGCAATGGATACCGTAACGGAAGCGCGCCTGGCTATTGCTCTGGCTCAGGAAGGCGGTATCGGCTTTATCCACAAAAACATGTCCATTGAACGCCAGGCAGAAGAAGTTCGCCGTGTGAAAAAACACGAATCTGGTGTGGTGACTGATCCGCAGACTGTTCTGCCAACCACGACGCTGCGCGAAGTGAAAGAACTGACTGAGCGTAACGGTTTTGCGGGCTATCCGGTCGTTACCGAAGAAAACGAACTGGTGGGTATTATCACCGGTCGTGACGTGCGTTTTGTTACCGACCTGAACCAGCCGGTTAGCGTTTACATGACGCCGAAAGAGCGTCTGGTCACCGTGCGTGAAGGTGAAGCCCGTGAAGTGGTGCTGGCAAAAATGCACGAAAAACGCGTTGAAAAAGCGCTGGTGGTTGATGACGAATTCCACCTGATCGGCATGATCACCGTGAAAGACTTCCAGAAAGCGGAACGTAAACCGAACGCCTGTAAAGACGAGCAAGGCCGTCTGCGTGTTGGTGCTGCAGTTGGCGCAGGTGCGGGTAACGAAGAGCGTGTTGACGCGCTGGTTGCCGCTGGCGTTGACGTTCTGCTGATTGACTCCTCCCACGGTCACTCAGAAGGCGTTTTGCAGCGTATCCGTGAAACCCGTGCTAAATATCCGGATCTGCAAATCATCGGCGGCAACGTGGCAACAGCTGCAGGTGCACGCGCTTTGGCAGAAGCTGGTTGCAGCGCGGTTAAAGTCGGTATCGGCCCTGGTTCTATCTGTACGACTCGTATCGTTACTGGCGTAGGTGTTCCGCAGATCACTGCCGTTGCTGACGCAGTTGAAGCCCTGGAAGGCACCGGTATTCCGGTTATCGCAGATGGTGGTATTCGCTTCTCCGGCGACATCGCCAAAGCTATCGCCGCTGGCGCAAGCGCGGTGATGGTAGGTTCCATGCTGGCGGGTACTGAAGAATCTCCGGGTGAAATCGAACTCTACCAGGGCCGTTCTTACAAATCTTACCGTGGTATGGGTTCCCTGGGCGCGATGTCCAAAGGTTCCTCTGACCGTTATTTCCAGAGCGATAACGCTGCCGACAAACTGGTGCCGGAAGGTATCGAAGGTCGCGTAGCTTATAAAGGTCGCCTGAAAGAGATCATTCACCAGCAGATGGGCGGCCTGCGCTCCTGTATGGGTCTGACCGGCTGTGGTACTATCGACGAACTGCGTACTAAAGCGGAGTTTGTACGTATCAGCGGTGCGGGCATTCAGGAAAGCCACGTTCACGACGTGACCATTACTAAAGAGTCCCCGAACTACCGTCTGGGCTCCTGATTCTCTTCGCCCGACTTCATGTCGGGCGATTTATATTATCTGTTTCACTTGCCTCGGAATAAGCGTCAATGACGGAAAACATTCATAAGCATCGCATCCTCATTCTGGACTTCGGTTCTCAGTACACTCAACTGGTTGCGCGCCGCGTGCGTGAGCTGGGTGTTTACTGCGAACTGTGGGCGTGGGATGTGACAGAAGCACAAATTCGTGACTTCAATCCAAGCGGCATTATTCTTTCCGGCGGCCCGGAAAGCACCACCGAAGAAAACAGCCCGCGTGCGCCGCAGTATGTCTTTGAAGCAGGCGTACCGGTATTCGGCGTTTGCTATGGCATGCAGACCATGGCAATGCAGTTGGGCGGTCACGTTGAAGCCTCTAACGAACGTGAATTTGGCTACGCGCAGGTTGAAGTCGTAAACGACAGCGCACTGGTTCGCGGTATCGAAGATGCGCTGACCGCAGACGGTAAACCGCTGCTCGATGTCTGGATGAGCCACGGCGATAAAGTTACCGCTATCCCGTCCGACTTCGTCACCGTAGCCAGCACCGAAAGCTGCCCGTTTGCCATTATGGCTAACGAAGAAAAACGCTTCTATGGCGTACAGTTCCACCCGGAAGTGACTCACACCCGCCAGGGTATGCGCATGCTGGAGCGTTTTGTGCGTGATATCTGCCAGTGTGAAGCCCTGTGGACGCCAGCGAAAATTATCGACGATGCTGTAGCTCGCATCCGCGAGCAGGTAGGCGACGATAAAGTCATCCTCGGCCTCTCTGGTGGTGTGGATTCCTCCGTAACCGCAATGCTGCTGCACCGCGCTATCGGTAAAAACCTGACTTGCGTATTCGTCGACAACGGCCTGCTGCGTCTCAACGAAGCAGAGCAGGTTCTGGATATGTTTGGCGATCACTTTGGTCTGAACATTGTTCACGTACCGGCAGAAGATCGCTTCCTGTCAGCGCTGGCTGGCGAAAACGATCCGGAAGCAAAACGTAAAATCATCGGGCGCGTTTTCGTTGAAGTGTTCGATGAAGAAGCGCTGAAACTGGAAGACGTGAAGTGGCTGGCGCAGGGCACCATCTACCCTGACGTTATCGAATCTGCGGCTTCTGCAACCGGTAAAGCACACGTCATCAAATCTCACCACAACGTGGGCGGCCTGCCGAAAGAGATGAAGATGGGCCTGGTTGAACCGCTGAAAGAGCTGTTCAAAGACGAAGTGCGTAAGATTGGTCTGGAGCTGGGCCTGCCGTACGACATGCTGTACCGTCACCCGTTCCCGGGACCAGGCCTTGGCGTTCGTGTGCTGGGTGAAGTGAAGAAAGAGTACTGTGACCTGCTGCGCCGTGCTGACGCCATCTTCATTGAAGAACTGCGTAAAGCGGACCTGTACGACAAAGTCAGCCAGGCGTTCACTGTGTTCCTGCCGGTACGTTCCGTTGGCGTAATGGGCGATGGTCGTAAGTATGACTGGGTTGTCTCTCTGCGTGCTGTCGAAACCATCGACTTTATGACCGCACACTGGGCGCATCTGCCGTACGATTTCCTCGGTCGTGTTTCCAACCGCATTATCAATGAAGTGAACGGTATTTCTCGCGTGGTGTATGACATCAGCGGCAAGCCGCCAGCTACCATTGAGTGGGAATGATTTAACGTCTGGCAACAGCCTGCACGTAAAAGCAGTAAAGTACCTCTAAGCCCGCGTAACTGCGGGCTTTTTTGTTTTTGTATCTGGCACTTTCTGGCAGCTGTTAGCAACGGGAAGCACGGTTTTTTCAATGGAATTTTTGATGGTACTCTCTGGTTTCGAATTCAGGTTTGAAAAAGTACCATGTGATAAATTTCGGTTGAGTTATGGTATTTATTTTTTATAACTCAATTAAAAACAGAGAGTTAAACAAGTTTTCTGAATTTTTTACAACATGGTATTTTTGATAAAGGAAAACAATAAAACATGTTGACTGACACCAGGCTGCGTCACCTTAAGCCGAAGGAGAAACTCTATAAAGTTAATGACCGTGATGGTCTGTATGTTGCGGTCACTCCGGCTGGAACTATTTCATTTCGTTATAACTATTCAATAAACGGAAGACAGGAGACCGTTACTTTTGGCCGCTATGGTGTTGGAGGGATCACGCTTGCAGAAGCGCGTGAACGGCTCAATGAAGCTAAAAAAATGGTTGCCAGTGGAAGATCGCCAGCGAGGGAAAAAGCTAGAGATAAAGCTCGTATCAAAGATGCGGAGACTTTTGGTGCATGGGCTGAGAAATGGTTACGCGGTTATCAAATGGCTGAATCGACGCGTGATATGCGGCGTTCGGTATATCAAAGGGAGTTGAAGTCAAAATTTGCGCAGCAGAAATTGACCGAGATTACACATGAAGACTTACGCGCATTAACCGATAACATTGTCGAGAGAGGGGCACCGGCGACAGCTGTGCACGCCAGAGAGATTGTATTGCAAGTCTATCGCTGGGCTATTGAGCGCGGTCAGAAGGTTGAGAATCCCTCTGATCTGGTACGGCCTGCAAGCATAGCGAAATTTGAGCCTCGTGACAGGGCATTGACGCCAGTTGAAATTGGTCTGATGTATCGGTACATGGAACGGGTAGGAACGACGCCATCAATCAGAGCAGCGGTTAAACTTTTGCTGTTAACGATGGTACGTAAAAGTGAGCTTACTAACGCAACCTGGAAGGAGATCAATTTTAGTGAGGCATTATGGACGATACCAAAGGAGAGGATGAAACGACGTAATCCACATTTGGTTTTTCTTTCCAGACAGGCAATGGATATTATGATTGCTCTCAAAACCTTTGCCGGTAGCTCTGATTTTATCCTTCCTTCGCGGTACGATTCCGATGCGCCAATGAGTAGCGCTACTTTAAACCGGGTTTTGACACTGACGTATCGTCTGGCTCAGAAAGAAGGGGACTTGTTACCTAAGTTTGGTCCCCATGACTTACGGCGTACTGCCAGCACCTTGCTACATGAGGCCGGGTACAATACTGACTGGATTGAGAAGTGCCTTGCCCATGAACAAAAGGGGGTACGAGCTGTTTATAACAAGGCTGAATATCGTGAGCAGAGGGCCGAGATGCTACAAGATTGGGCGAATATGATTGATGAATGGACTAGTAAGTAGTTAATAATCAGTAATTTAAGTGGATATACTTCTTTTATCTACGCCAGGAGAGCAATTTTAGCCGCTAAAATTTACTGAATCTTTACTGGTTTTATCTGGATTGCATAAAAAGGAAAAATAAAAGTGCCTGAGTTGTCTGTAATTATACAATGGATGAATCAATACCCTAAGACCGGCTGGCTATTGCTGTGTATCTATATTGCACTCGGTGTAGTTCGTCACAGAGTAATTAATGCTGAATCTGGAAGTGTATTTCGTGGACTACTCAATCTTAGGAAGCGCCGGCTAGAGCAAATGCTGACACAGCCATATTTGAATAAAAATGCGGTCCGTCTGGCAAAGCGTGAGCTTCGTCAGCGCAGCCTTTATCGGCTCACAGGCTTGTATAATTATCGGCTGCAGGATTTGGCTGTAATAATGTGTGATCGTTATGGGTTGCGGGCTGGTTATCTCAAGCCGTGGCGTAACTGGCTCGAAGAACGGGATGGACGGATTGTGTTCAACAGGAAATGGCATTGTTTTCGCTGGCGTCTTTTTCTGGTAGGTCAGATTGTAAACACAGTTCTACTAATATTATTCATTATGTATATAGTTTCTCATTCTTCGGCCGAAATGATCGCACCGCTTATGTTACTCTTCATGCTTGTATGGTGGTTTCCTTGGCTAATGATCACCTCGGTACCTACCCCTAGGTGGACTCGCGAAATGGAAGTCTATCTTGAGAAATTTAACGCTGAACAGACCATGGTTTAAACTGTTCTTTGTTACCATGCATTCAGAGTGAATTGTCAGAGTTTTGGAAGATTCCATCCTACGAGTAATACTCACAAGGTAATTCACATAATCAATAGGTTAAGTCATAAGCTTCTTGACCCTACATGAGAAGACGAATTTTAGCTGCTAAAAGTTTGGGCATATTTGGACTTAAATGCCACCGACATGATTCTAATAATTAAGCCAGTACCTAATGAGCCAAGAGAAGACAACTGTAAACGCCCCTTGGCTTAGACTTGCTTTCAGGAAAGCGAATGCTTTTTATGGTCAGGGACAAGTAAGGGGATGAGCCATTGCATAACCATAAAACCAATTCGTTCTATGTCATTACAGATCGGCTTCAGTGATTTACTGGTAAGGTAGTATCACTGTGATCCGTTTTGCATAACGCTTACAGCTGCGCTACAAACAATAAACTATAATACTGTATTTTCAAAATCATCAATTTGAAGCAGGGTAATCGCGAAAAACCCTCGTAAGTGGCTGGTTATAATTCAATAAAGTGGATGATATTAAGACTTAAACCGCCACCATAATAGCTCGTGGATATACTATTTTAAATATAAAATTCTTTCCTCACAGACGCTAAGGCCTTGGACACAGCCTGCTTTGTCATAGTTGTGTAGTGATTTTTTTCTAAAACCTGTGCGGTTTCAAACTGGTTAAAACCTTGGTGTTTTAATATGATTATTTTTTTCTTAGTATCAGTGAATTTGGAGTCAACCATTCGTCTGGCAATATTCCTAAGTTTATCTAGATCTGCTGGGGTTAAAGTTTGACCCTGCATCCACTCATGAAAATAGGTATCAATCAATATATCCCCTGTGTTTGCGTTAGCTTTATGCGGTTTAGCGCATTGCCGTCTAAGCCTTATTAATTCTTTATTGAACTGTTCGAGAGACCGCTTTCCTTGTCTGTATTTGGGATTCCATAGACCATTGGTGAGTTTGGGCCTATGGTCAGAACAATATCGATGACTAAGGACCTGTTTTTCATGAACGGGGAACTCATTATCGTTAGCAACAAATTCTGATATCTCACTGATCAACTTGGAAAATTCGGTTAGATTACCGCAGAACTCGCAATAACCGAGCTTACGCTGTGAATTTATAGTTACTCCTTTTGCAGGAGAGGATTTCTTCGGCCGCTTGGATGCGCACTCACTGACTAATTCAATAAGAGACTCAATCGTAGCGGTAAAGCATTTATCAAGAGAAGTTTGTTGATCTAAAGTCAGAACGAAATTACGCAAAAGAAGTCTTTGTGCCTGTACTACGACGTTTAAGCCCACTTTTTTAAGTACATCACTAAATCCTAGATTTACTCCAGAAATGTAGTCTTTATGACTTGGTGGCAGGGAATTTACATAAGCAGCTACTGCTGGATCAATAACTTCCTGTATGAGACGCAGTATTGGATACCTCCGTGAAAATATGGAGTACGGATAACTACGCTCTACAAATAATTTAATTGCAGCTGCAACTGTGAGGTCACAGCCTTCCCAGATAGTAATTTTCATGTCAACCATTTTAGCCAATGAATAGGTTTTAGCAAGTGGTAATGCTTGGCATTGTATAGGCCTGATTGGAAACAGGAGGAAGGCAGATGCAAACAAAGGCACATAGCACGCTCATTAACAGAAAAACACTTCTGGAAATGATCCCATTGTCAGCCCGCACTATTTATAACCTTGAACAGCGAGGCGAGTTTCCTCGCCGTATAGCACTTACTAGTCGAAATGTTGCATGGCAGTTATCCGAAGTGGAACAGTGGATTGCGGATCGTAAATCAGCAATGTTTAAAGCGGCCAGACCCGGTGTTGTTTTAGGTAGGTAACAGCAATGTCATTGAACATAATGGAAGCATTTGAAGCTAAGCCACAACCAATTGATTACGTCTTGCCTAATTTGGCTATTGGTACTATCGGAGCGATTGTTTCTCCGGGAGGCGCTGGAAAGTCAATGCTGGCATTACAATTGGCTGTGCAGATTACTTGTGGTGTAGATCTTTTAAACTTTGGTGAATATCCGACTGGGTTGGTAGCATATTTACCTGTGGAGGACTCTGAAACCATCGTTCACCATCGTTTATATGCTTTGGGAAAATATCTAACAGCACGTCAGCAGCAGATTGTAGCTGATAAGCTACTGGTCGAACCTTTGGTAGGGAAGTGTCCAAATATTTTCTTGCCGGATTGGAGCAACTTGATCAATGAAGTTTCAAAAGGTAGACGTTTAATAATTTTGGATACTCTTCGCCGTTTCCACCAGGAGGATGAGAATAATAGCGCAGCAATGTCCAAAGTCATTGGAAAGCTAGAAGGTATTGCTGCTGATACTGGATGTTCGATTATATTTCTACACCATTCAAACAAAGGCGCTGCCACGATGAGGGTTGGTGATATACAGCAGGCAAGCAGGGGTAGTAGCGTCCTGGTTGATAATATACGGTGGCAATCTTATCTGGCGGGCATGACCGCCTTGGAAGCGAAGACGTATGGTATTTCTGATGATGTTCGAGGTCAATTTGTTAGATTTGGAATAAATAAAGTAAATTATGGAGAACGTGCGCCAGATCGTTGGTTACAGAGACATGAGGGGGGAGTATTAAAAATAACGGCGCTCAGCTCGAAGAATAATAAAAAGCTTACTAAAGAAAGAACATCTACCTGGAGTGGCGCTGACAATGACAACTGGTAATAAAGTGGCACCCACAAGTACAGCTTGGCAAGCCCGAGTAATTCTGTACCAGCCAAGCCAGCGTCCTAAGGAGGTGAAGGGACAATGGATGGAGACTAGTTTTGGTCGTTGTCGTGTTACCGGACGGCTCGGACAGCGTCATGCCGATATCGTAGAGACAATATTATATGTTGCCGAGCAACGTCGTGAAATTTCTGATGGTGGAATCGAATTATTAGTAGATCCAGCGAAAGTACGCCGAACGCTATCCGATGCACAATACAGTTATGGTCGTATACAGAAATTGCTTTTAGATCTGCGCGTCGCAACAGTTGAAATTATAACGCCAGAGCTGGAGAAAAGCGGCGACTGTATAATAGGGGGACTGATCGATCATGTAGTGCCATCACCTATGACGCGTCCAGATCCTTTGACTGGGGGAGAACGCCGTTTATGGCGTGTCCGTCTGGGTGTTGCATTAGCGATGTTACTCAAAAAAGATTTGCCATTTTATTATCATCCTGGCCCCATAGCTCGGCTACAACATGGTATTAGCCAGGCAGTCGCTCGTCATGTCTTAACCCATAGGAATAATCCTTTAGGAGGGTGGTATATGGATACGTTGATATTAGCAGTGTGCGGTGAAGGAACGAGTAATATGACTTTACGTAACTATCGTCGGAGATTGAAAGAAGATTCCGTGCAATTGCTGGAAATTGGAATTGATTTGAACGGTTCTAGGATAAAACGTGTCACAACGGCCCGATATTGTGTCACAACGGCCCGATAGCGTGTTATAGCGGCCCGGTAGCGTGCTACAGCGGCCCGATTTTTTACTATTCAGCAGTATTTACAGGATCGTTCAGGATCTACAGTCTTTGAAATCACCTGCCTGAGCAGGCGCTTTCAAATCTAGAATCGGCCAAAGGCCGATGGTTGTACGCCAGAAGAAGAGATTACTTACTCGTTTGGTATATTGACACTTGAGGTAGGTTTTATGACATATGAGGTACGCCCCTAGCTTTAGGCATAGGGAGGAAGATTTTAGCCGCTAAAATCTGTAATGCACATGCTTTGACAATGTAAGTAAAAAAGTGCATGAGAAAATAAAATATTTCTTACAATATATCGAAACATAAATACAGTTGGTGGACGCCCATTTATAACTACTAAAGGTCATTTTCAAAAGGGAGAAATATAGTTTCCTTGCAAGAAACACATTTGCTGCAGATCTTTACCCGAGTAATCCTATATTAATACGCTAAGAAAACACATCCTGTACACTGAAATACACATTGATGTGCACAGATATACTACGGCAACAGGAGGGCAGGACATGTAAAGTAGGCCCACCGCTACGGTGTTCCAACTTTACCACTCCCTATTCGCCGCATCGCGGCTCAAGGGCGTCCTGCTCTGCGAGGCTGCCAGGCTACCGCCTGTATGGAGAGCTATATGAAAGTTACTCAGACTAGAAAAAATAGTACGCCAATAAAAGTTTATTGTTTACCCGAAGAAAAAATTCTCATCCAAGAAAATGCAGAAGCATCTGGATTAAGTGTTGCCTGTTTTGTTCGTAGAGTTGCAATGGGTTATTAGGTTGATTCTATCGTAGATATAAAACAGGTTAATGAACTTAGCCGAGTAAACGCTGATCTTGGAAGACTTGGCGGATTACTTAAATTATGGCTCGCAAATGATCCTCGAACAGTTGATTTTTCACCCACCCTGATAAGAACCTTGCTTGCGAAAATAGAATCAACTCGGCAAGAACTAAGGAACATTATGGATAAAATCTTGGATAAATAAATGTGTGGTTTCCTATATACCTGCGTCTGTTAAAAGACAGTGTGTTAAATATTACTGAACTGATGAAAAAGAGGTGAGCAAATGAATTTAATGTTCCGAGTGGTTTCATTACAAAGAGGGATTTTAGCCGCTAAAAAAGCTTTAATAGTTCCTTTCTTGGCGTCCGTCATGACATTACCGGTTAAGGCCGGAATTCCCGTTATTGATGGCACTAATGTGGTTCAGACCACAATCAGCGCAGTTAACAACGTTCAGGCTGTGACTAAACAGATCCAGCAGTACCAGACGCAGCTGCAGCAGTATGAAAACATGCTCAAAAATACCGTCGCACCTGCGGCCTATATCTGGGATCAGGCCAATTCAACCATCAACAAATTGTTGCAGGCGCAGGACACTCTTAATTACTACAAAAATCAGGCCGGGAGTCTTGATTCATATCTGAAACGTTATCAGGACGTGAATTACTACCGCTCATCACCGTGCTTTAACAGTAATGTTGAATGTACTGCAGATGAAATCAGCGCACTGCGTAAAGCAGAACAGAACAGCTCTGAGGCGCGTAAAAAGGCCAATGACGCCGTTTTTAAGGCTCTTGATGAACAGCAAGAAACACTGCAAAGCGATGCTGATAACCTGGCAGATTTGCAAACTCAGGCAACCGGCGCACAAGGGCAAATGGAAGCTATTCAGGCCGCTAACCAGCTTGCAAGTGCTCAAACGAACCAGCTGCTGCAAATCCGCTCGCTCCTGGTAGCCCAGCAAAACGCTGCAGCAACACTGGCACAGGCTCAGGCAGATAAAGAATCACAACAGATAGCCGCTGATGAAAAAGCGTTAGCTGGAGAGAATACACCAAGCCCGAAGCGAATTTGGTGAGGAAACGCAGAATGAAAGATAATCTTTTGATTGTATTTATTCTGATCAGTTTATTGGCCATATGTTCTTGCGATAAAAATGATAAAGATTGTTTATCGACGCCAGATAATAAATTTGATGAAAATAAATACGATAAATGTGCTCTACGGAGTAATAATAAACCAAGCCCTAAACGAGAATGGTAATCATGAAAATAGTAAGTAAGGTCACCTTTCTAGGTATCATAATTTTCTTTTCTATAAATGCCTATGCTGGTCAATTAGATAGTAGCGGGCTACTTGATTCTTTATTAGATAAGTTTCAACAAGTAGCCAGTACATGGACAACAGTAATTGCTGACTATGCAAATTGGCTCTTCTGGGGGCTGGTATTAATAAGTATGGTTTGGACATTTGGTATGATGGCAATGCAAGGAGAAGGGTTGACAGGCGTACTTGCTGAAATAGTTCGCTTTTTTGCCGTCATTGGTTTTTTTTATTATCTTTTAATCAACGGCCCATCCATATCGCAATCCATAATTAATTCAATGAGGCAACTTGCAGCAAACGCTTTAGGAATAAGTACTGGTATTTCGCCCTCAAGCATAGTTGATATGGCGTTTGCGATATTAACAAAGGTCAGTTCAGCCGCATCAATTTGGTCGCCAATGATATCCACCATTATGATAACAGTAGCGATAATCGTTTTGGTAGTGATGTCCCTTATAGCGATAAATATGCTAATCATGTTGGTTTCTGCATGGGTGTTATGTTATGCAGGAGTTATATTGCTTGGATTTGGTGGTTCGAAATGGACCTCTGATATAGCAATTAATTACTTACGAACTGTTTTATCGATTGGCATTCAATTATTCACGATGACATTAATTATTGGGATTGGACAATCATTTATAGATCAATACTTTTCTCTTATTAAAGATGATGTTCCTGATCTTAATAGTCTTATCGTTTTGCTTCTGGCGTCAATTATCCTGTTAGTATTAACGAATAAGCTACCACTGTTGTTATCAGGTGTTGTAGGAGGGGCTTCTTTACAAGGGATTGGTGGATTTGGGTCAGGTATGATTACCGGCGCTGCCGCTACTGCCATCAGCGGTGCTGGAGCAATGGCAATGGGGGCATCAGCTCAAGTCAGCGGCGGAGCCTCTGCATTAAAGGCAGCGTTCGAGTCTGCGCAAGCTGCCATGGCCGAAGAATATGGTTCAGGCGGTGGAGGCGGTTCCGGTGGAGGATTTGGCGGCGGGGAAGATACCGGTTCTGTAGATACTTCTGGAGGCCAACCCTCAGGCAGTTCCGGTGGTTCGTCAGCAGGGAACAGTTCAGTTAGCGCCAGCGGAGGAAGTCAGGGGTTTGCTTCATTCTCACGAGCTGGCCGCATGGCAAGCCATATGGGAAGCAGCGTGGCCAACGGAGCTGCTGAGTACCAGAAAACGAAGCGAAGTAGCAATTCTTCTCGTGTCCAACAAACTATTGGAGGGGAGTTGGCGGCTCAGATACGTAAGCAAACAGCCACTCATCGGGATAACCGCGAACATGATGATTTTGCCGGTGATAGCTTATCGGGTAATAATAAATCTTGAATCACGTGCGTCAGTTAACGAGGTAGCGTGAGCTGACGCTTTCACTGTGCGAACCTTACTCCTGCAACTCAAAGGAAAAACATGTCCAGGACTCTCTATACACGGTTACGCATTGAGGGCTTCCGCAAAGCAGAGGCTTCCCTGAGACTTGAAGGAATGGACCCCAGTGGTACGCCACTGTACGAGTCCGTTAAAGCACGTATCATTTCAGGTGATCTGACGTATGAGCAGGGGCGTTCTGAGATTTTTGCATACTACACAAAATCAGATACCGCCGGGCCTGTGACCGTGGGAGAAATGCTGACAGAGGAATTTTTAAAACCGCTGAACAAGTCTCATGCTGAACTGGCGGAATCTATGGGTATTTGCGAACAGGATATTGACGATATTATCTGCGGTTTGCATCGTCTTACGGATGATGAAGCTCGCGTTCTTGCTGGCATATTTGGTACTGATGAGGACTTTTGGAGTAACCTTCAAAAGTTGCAAGATCGCAAGGAAAAACGAAGTAAGTAGCCTTCGTCCATCCCATGTTAGACCATACTAGCTGCTATTCACATGTCATGAATGTAAGAATATTTGTTCAAAGTCATTTCTTAGAGCAAAATTTTTAATAGATGATAGAAAAATGCAAGGTATGTTGGAAAAATAAACGAAGCGAGTACGCAAACGTCTTGAAATGCAGTAACATCATTCCGCCGCACTGGCAGCTCGCTAACGGTGAAAGGAGTTCATGTGAGCCAAGAAGATGATGATAAGTATCCAGCCAGCGCCGTATCCTCATGGAGCGGCTTCGTTTATCAAGGGAAAATTGCACTATATCACTCCCTTAAGATTATTCACGATGGCGACCTAGACTTTGAGCTTCAGCTAGACAGTAGTGACGACTTCGCTATTTATAAAAATGGAAAACTACATACAGCCCATCAAGTAAAAGCTAAGATAAGTAAATATCGAAGTGGTTACACCAAGGCGCTGGAACAGTCTACTTTGATCGAGCACGACAAAATCAAAGGGACAACTCGTTACTTCCATGTATCTGTCCCGCTAAGTAATACAGATGATCACAGAGGCGCTAGCGGAGAAGTAGTAAAATTCTATCGTTATGGAAACAACTATTATTGCGGCTTGGGTGAAATTGAAGGGCTTACCAAAGAGCTCATAAAAAATATATGTATCAAACAGCACATCATTGTCAGTGATAATCTTATAAATTTTAACTATTGTTTACTTTCTGAAAAAATCAGTACCAAGGCAATACACAATCATAAATTAAATCAGGTTGGCGGAATTTCAGAAAACAGAGCCGCATATGAGGGCCGTATCAAGGCCAGAAATATTTTAGAAGACCTGCTAACCGAAAACCCCTATCAGAACAGGGACTACTATACAGTTGCATTAAAGGCCAGGCTTCAAACTCACCTAGAAGAGAGATTGGATCAGGCGCTTCCAACAATGAGTGACGCTACTTACGAGAGAGCAAGATGTCTGTGTGAGCACATTCGCGAAACTCCTATCAATGAATTGAAAGCCCTCTGCCAGATGATAAAACCCTCCGAGCGATTTCAAGACGTTCAGACGAACGACATCAGGCGATACACAAAGCTCATCCAGGCTATTTCGGTGGAGCCTATATTCAACCATCTCCCACACTACCTTGACAGCGAAAATCGATTCTACGTACCTACCGCTCTTGACGTGGATGAAAGCGAAGAGTGTGAGTTTGACATGACCCGTGAAATAAAAAACAACGGAGATCTGCTGAGACTACTTTTTGAGTACAACCATCTAATCGCCAGCAAAGCGGAAGCCTCATTCACCTTTAATACAAAATTCACAAACTCAGATGACTTCGACGACAAGCAGACCACTGAAAAATTCGAAAGTAACATCACCAAGTCGCTATGCATTAGCGTGATAACAAAAGACGATGCGGAGAAACGACTGAATGATAAAGCAACTCATTGATGAAGCACTTGTTGCCCATGGCTTTGTTAGTAAACGAGACTTGGACAACACAAGCTTTTATATTCGCGAGTCAGGATCTGCTATTAGGTTCGCAGTTCTACATAATCTTGACGACCTTCCTGACCCAGCCGAATTGAATAATAGAATCAATCATCTTGCTCCTGATGAGTTTCTCAGAAACCCTAGCTTTAAGAAAAACTGCGACTTGATTTGTATTCATCGTCTTGATGTTCTGGCCAAGTTCAAGGATCACGAAGAAGAAATTTTCGCAATTGAGGAAGACCCGCACTTCTATAAAAAATATGTCCTCTATTACAGTATTGCGGAAGAAAGTGCACTCACTAATTTCACATACGACAAACTGGTATATGTTATTGCTGACAAAAAGGAATTTCTTGAATACAAAGAAAACCCTCTTATCGCCACACAATACAGCTTTGCGGCGAAGATCTTTATCAAGCTTCCTTTTTTAGAGTTACCTAGCCATCAAGAAAATCTTGTGTCCTTGAGGTTACAGGCAGCAGAGGCTGTTGCACAAGCCAGCCTTAACGATACGTATTTGACTATCCAAAAAGTCACAGACAAAAACGCCGACGAAATTATCAAGGAAATGATTAAAAATGAACTGGCAGATATCCAAGATTGAAGTCTCTAGCTTCAAAGCATTCAAGCATATCTACTTGGATCTTGGCAAGTCGTCTTTGCTAACTCTGGACGGCCCTAACGGTTATGGCAAAACAAGCATATTCGACGCAATCGAACTACTGCTTACCGGCCAGATCAGTCGAATACAAAATCTATTCAAAACATTATTAACCAAGAACAAGAGAGACTACGCGGACAATCTTTTCTGGAACAGCCGCTCAGGAGAGAACGACCTCTGCATTAAGATTGAATTTACTAATGATGGTCGCAAACTTGTTTTAGCTAGACATTGCCAAGCTGCAATATTCAAAAAACCAGTAAACAATCGTGCTGACAAATACGATAATTTCAAGCTTTATGAGCTGCCAGGATTCGAATCATCTGACTTCACTAAGGCAAATCTGCGCGACAACAATTTCCTTGACGAAATTTTCGGAAAAAACTTCAGGGAAAACTTCTCCTTTCTTAACTATCTGGAGCAAGGGCAAAACCGGCTGTTACACACTCGGGTAGACGAACGGAAGGATAAACTAGGAAACCTATTTAACATCAGCGATATTGAAGCCGAGATCGAAAGCTGCAACTCCGTATGTAGTAAACTCACAAGGTACATCAATAATCCTGAACGCACGGCAAAAGCTGCATCTCTTAAAGAAGAGATATCCACCCTAAAGGACACATTGTTGGCAGAGGCCGGGATCATTGAGTACAAAAAAATCTCGACGTCCGATGTCCAACCAGGGTGGGACAAGGAGGTACTGTTCTCAACTTATTCGTCGGTAGACCATGCAGTCTACCAGGAATCAGTTCGAAAGATTATTGCCCTTCTGCCACTCAAAGCCACGATAAAAACCAGAGTTCACAACGAGGCAATTGATGCCGACATTGAGCGTAACGAGGAATCGCTGAGAAGTTTGGCGCAGTTTGGTAAAGACCTGGGCAAGCTTGATGTTCTTGAAGCTATCAAGAAGAGAATTGATGAATTAGAGCGTTCAGCAAGCATCATTAAACGCGGTGCCACGGTGATCAAGCTCGAAGAAGCCCGTTCATTACAAGGCTGGACGGATGGGCGTCTTGAGTGGTTTGAGTCACAAATTAATGCCCGAAACAGCCTACAAGTAAAAAGCAGCGCCAATGCGAACGTCGTAGCCGAATTGGAACGTCTAAAAAGGCAGTTACTTGGGGAACATAAGAAGTCTCATCCCGACGAGCAGTTTTGCCCTCTCTGTGGCGCTGACTGGGAGGATCACAAATCAATGGCGGATGCCATTGAATCAAGAACTAAACAGATCTCTGAATCATTAGGCCAGGATGGTAAGAGCTTAGTTAGCCTTATCACTGCTATGGATGCTGAGCTGAAACTCATCGACACCTTTATACAAGACAGCCTGAAACTCCTCACGCCTACATTTGTATCAAATCTTCATGCAGGGCTAACCAGAATTAAGCTTCGGCTGCCGGCAATAACACTACTACGGGAGAAGCTGCAGAGCGAGAACATTCAATTTACTGATTCATTTACTGAAATTGATGATTTAATAGATGAGCGACTTGAAAAGCTCAAGGAGATTCTAAGAAATAAAAAACAGGTTGAAGCTGATGCCTTAGCGCTGCCGGAGGATTGGCGAGAGACCACAAACTGCGCTTTCAAAGACCTGCAGGACTTCTACATAGTCACGGCTGAAGATCTGAAGGATAAAGAGCAGTACATATCGATTAAAGCTAACGAGGCTCAAAGCTCTAGGCTCCAAACCTGTATTAACGATCTTAAGATTATCGAAAAAGAAACCCTGGCAGCCCAAAAAGCACAAGGTAAAATCGAAAAGCTCCGCAGCATATTGAAGAAGACAGAGCAGAATTATACTGACCAGACAATTTCGGCTATTGAGTTCATATTCCACATCTATAGTGGTCGGCTGATCCAAAACTACCAGCGCGGCTTGGGCCTGTTTATCGAGAGTCGCGAAGGTACGCAACTAAGGTTCCTGACTGCCGAGAAGTCTGAACACGACGCAGTCATGTCCATGAGTTCTGGTCAGGTGTCTGCCCTTAGCCTTGCTTTCTTCCTTGCGCTCAATAAGGTCTATGCTCGGGTGCCTCTTATCCTGATTGATGACCCGTCGCAATCACTGGATGAAGTAAACGTTGCTTCCTTGACTGATCTACTCCGTTGCGAACTAAAGCATTGTCAGTTGGTCGTCTCCTTTCACGAGGACGATATTTCGGCTTATATGCGCTACCGGTTCGACAGAGCAGGTTTGACAGCAAGTTCGCTCAACATGCAGCTCTTGGCAAAAGAAACCTTTTAAAACCGCCCGTGGCTACCTGAGAGCTGGGTGGCCACAGGGAATTGTATCGTGGTCTTCCCTGAGGCTCTGCGCTCAAGCAGCTCTGGGGCGGATCCGCAGTGCTACCTTCCAAGCCCTAAAAGAAACTGATCAACGCGTTCAAACAGATAGGTATTAGGATCTGAGCCTTCGTCTTTGGTTTTCAGCAAATCTATTATCTCTGGTACCGATAGGGGAATGATCAGCTTCCCATGTTCTCTCATCGCTCCGGCAATTACGGCCTTAGCAGAGTCCGCACAGTCCTCATGTGAAATCACAATCGCAACCTTCCTGAGGGCTGAGGGGTATAAATAACGCTCAGTGGTGACGATCTCGTTCTGGGTAATGGGCTTGCTGTAGTTCTTAAATTCAAAGACCACATATCTGCTTCCCAGGTCTTCGAGCATCAGACGCCACACCTCGGCTGCCTTTGCCAAGATCCGGCACACCAGATCCCTACGATGCAAGGTATCTACGGTACGAGACTGCACGTGCCAGCCGTGTAGATCTTTTTCAAAGAGATATTTAAGAGCGTTAATGCAGGCATTCTCGAAATCTGTAGCCATATCGCGGCCACGCTCGATTTCTGCTAAGGCCTCGGCCAATACCTTACCTTTCTTAGGTTCCGGTGTCGGTTCATCAGCACCAGTAATCGCGGACGATGACGAACTAAGGCTCAGAGTTTCAGCACTCTTAGGTGTGTCAGCTTCGAATATCTCTTCAAACAGGGTCAAGATCTCAGGGAATGGGGCTGCCATCTCAAATAGCTTCGTTTCGTCCCAAATCTCAACAGCGGGGTATATATGGGCTACATTCGAAAAACGCTTATCCATGGGGCAGGAGATTGCCAGCACAATTCTGGCAGCACCGATCCTACTACCTCTGTCATGTGTGTGCTCTAGAGCGCGTTTAAAAATAGAAGATGGCGGCGGAGAACTGCGACGATAAAACTTTGTTTCGATCATAGTCAGAGAGTCTTGCTGACCATACGTGATATCGGGTTCTATTCCCTGTATATCCGGCTCCTCCATTACATTGTGCTTACCCAAACGTTTCAAAAGAAGCGCCAAAGCAGATGTAAAGGCATATGCAGCCTTGGCAACCCCATGCCGGTGTGATAGAGCCATAAATCTTCCTTACTAAATAAACGTCTTTTCTCGCATACTGCTGACGACTGCTCTTACCCACCATTAGTGAATACGAGAATATGTTTTCCCATCCAAAAGTCGTCGCACTTGAGGTACATTAAGTGCACTAATTTTAGCCGCAATTTCTTCCACTGATATTCCAACTTGATGTAGCTCACGAGCTTTACGCACTTGTTCAACTGATAGGCGACCTTCAGCGCCACAAATGATTTTTGCTGCGTAACTGTCTTCTTTCCATAATCCCGAAATAAGAAGGTTAGGTACTCCGCTTCGGGGAGTAGCTCGTTTGGCAGCTTTTATTGCGCTTCTAAGCTCTTTCAACGTTGGTCGATCTTTGTTGAGGACTCTAAGTTTATGTAATTCTCGAATACCTTTGAATCCACCCGGAATCATATTTAATGCTCTTCCCTCCGCCATTTCTATATCCACTCGGGCTTCTTCCCAAGCCATAATGTCATCATAAGATTGATTGACAACTAATAGTTCAGACATGAAATCGACGCGTTCGTTTTTAACGAAATGCCTCCAAGCATTATAGAATTTTTTGTTTTCGCCTGATTCAATACCACGTATATGTTCACTCATTCTTACCAACCAGTTACGTGATGTAATACCTACGTAGTTGTATCGTGGTTCTTCCGGGAGCCCCTCTAAAGTCTCATTCTCCTTGAGCCACTCACGCAAATACGAATCCGGGTGCTGGACAACAAGGCTATGATAGTAACCCATGTGACCGTTTGGTTTCAATGGAAAACCTTTCATGAGATATTGAATCGGAAGTGATATTCGCCAAATATGACCTTTGAACATCTCTTTGTATATATGCAATATAGCCCTATGTTGTTCTGGTGGTCGATAACAAGAACTACATTTGCAATCACCGAGGTTATATACCTGAACTGTTGATTCTAGCAACGTCTGTTCGCTCCAGCTTTCATGGAAGCGAGGCATGTCTTGTCTGGAACCATACCTAATTGTTAGGTCGAATGGAGCTGAATAGAATGAACGCTCCTTCATTAATTCTGGATGAGACACTAACTTGTGATTGTATTTTTCCATTTCATCAACTACACCAATCACTGTACTGTTATATTCTTTGCTAAGATATAGAGGTTTTATTCCTCCGCCGCCCATGCGAATAGTGGCTTCGTCATTCAGAGCTACCAAGTCAACATCAATTAGCTTAGCTAAAATATCTGATGGAAAAAAACCACCGATCAGGCGTTTAACTTTTAATGGGTCAATATAACGAAGTTTTTTATTTGGTTGTTTAAGAGTCTTACTCATAGGTTTACGACGAATTCTCATATCAAATACCTATTGAACGCCATTTGCTGTTGCTGGACACGAGTGAGTGAATAGCCCTCGTTAAAGTAGTCACATTATAGCATTTCTTGAAGTGGATCTATTTCAGAGGATACTTTGAAGCATCACAAAAATTTGGTCAATAGGTCTACTACTAGTAAGGGATTTATAAATCATTCTTGGTCCAATTCATCTCCTACTGATGGGATAAACCCTATATTTTAACTAATTAGATAAGATCTCTAAATTTTACGATATTTTTTAATTGACTTTAGCTAATCCGCTCAACTTGCATAAAACGAGTCACTATGGTGTTAGGCTTTTTGGGGAGGCACCCTATCCAAGATAGTAACTATATCAGTCACTTTTATCTGATCGATGAGTTGCAATAACGTATAACAATAGATGTCGGACAGTAAGTGATTGAATGTTATCTAATTGCTTGTAAATAAATAAGAAAATTGAAAAAGTTACGTTTTCTTGTTATAATTTATCAGTAATTTGCCGGGGGATGTTTATATGAAGCTTGAAACTCGTATGCGCCAGTCGATTCAACATCGTTGTGGAGTTGTTCTATCTCGTTCTGATTTGGCTCCATTGGGAAGCAAGACCCAAGTTACACATGCATTGAGTGTGTTAGTGAAAAATGGTGAACTTCTTCGCCTTTCTCAAGGGGTTTACGTTAAGGCCAAAAGAGCGGGGAATGATGTAAAAGCGCAGGGTAGTCTTGATGTTATCATTCGTGAAGCAGCCAACAAATTAGGCTTCCAGCTTCTCCAAAAAGACTTGTGCCTCGAGAAAGTAAATGCCTCACAAGGTGAAATTATTGTTGAAGTCGATGCACCAAGAGTTAAGCGCAAGCTTGTCATAAATGGGAAGACTATTTGCTTTCGTAGTTATAGCCGTAAGTCTGCTACTAAAAATACAGCATTCAAATTGGCAAAGACACCTCCTACTAAGGGAGTTGCTCGTTATGTCGTAGAGCTTGCTCGCTATTACAACGTATCTTATTGCTACAACGCGATGGATCAGTGGGCTGATGCTGTTACTCGCTTAGCTGGTGATGAGATAGTACATGATACCGTCGAAGATCTTCTTGTTGCTCTAAAACGTGCGGGGAAAATCACCAAGCAAGAAGTTGCGAAGTTGTCAGTCAATTACCTGCGAGAACAAAAACAAAGTGTTTGATCCGTTTAATGATTTTGAGCAAGTCGGTTATTTACGTAACCATCATGGTGTAAAAGACCCAGAGATTGTTCGTCAACTTGAACATACAATGTTTCGTGCTGGTTTAGATGAAGCTTTAGTTTACTTAGCGGGAAGATCGGACTTGTGTTACGAAGATTTCTTGGAAGTTCATCGGATATTATTCGAAGAATTCTATCCGTGGGCAGGTCAAGATCGTACAATTACTGCTCCTAATTGTGCGGTATCTAAAGCTGGCACGATGTTTTGCCATCCTCATGATGCACGATTAGCTATTGAGCAGGGTCTACGTCTCGGACAGAATGCAGAGTCTATGCGTCAGCGTCCTGGTGAGGTTATGGGCTTTTTTGCATATGGGCATCCATTTCTTGATGGGAACGGACGTACTATGTTAATTGTTCATAATGAGCTTTGTCATCGAGCAGGCTTTTCGATTGATTGGCATAGAACTAATAAAATTGATTACCTAAGAGCCTTAAGCGCTGAAATTGAATCCCCATCAAAAGGGCTTTTGGATAACTACCTATTACAGTTTATAGGCGGTACTCGAGATCGAAATCTTTGGGGGGAATCTATAAATGGTATTCGTGGTTTAGACGGTCAAGGTATAGAAAATTCCGTAGATGGTGAGTACACGGACATAGCAGTTGCTCAAAAGTATCAATCATTCGAGATGAATAGAGGTCTGTGACAAAGCGTTGGGAGGAATGATTGAGACCCGAACTGACCAGTCTATACCCCAATGAGCTCTATCAGATCCGCATGGATATCAGTGAATCCTTTGCCTAGATGAAAGCTGAGCTAAAACGTCAACATGTAGTAAAAAATTTTAGCATGGTATATATAATGGTACCGAGTATGTTCTTATTTCTAACTAACTGTTATATAGACTAATTCACTTCTTGTTTATATTCGAGTGGGAGTGAGGGGGGGGGGTTAATTGCCTGACTTGATAAAAGAATACCAATGAATTTTATCTATTGGTGTTATTTTTAATAATATGAAAGATTTAAACTCCCTTATTAAATTAAGAATACTTTATTATTCATAGTCCCAGCCCCATGAATGTAAACATTGTATTGCATGAAGGAGAGCACATAAATGGATGCTTTTGGATATTGAGAAATAAAGCTTTCCACTAAAAGACTTATCTAAGCCCTCAGGCATGTTTATATAACCTAATGTTCTCAATTGTGTTTTTGTTCTTTTCATTTCAGAGTAAAGTTGTGGGGATTCTCTCAGTTGGAAGTGCTCTTTATTTCCCTGAAGGATTAACTCGTCAAGGTAATTAGCACTTATGGTAAGATTGGCTTTTAGATTGTTGTACAACGTATTGAAGTTAATCATTTCTTTTTGAACGTTGCTCATCAATTCTTGTAGTTTAGATTGATCAAGTCTTGCTTTCATCTCTAGAACCAGATTGCAAAAATAAGTATCATTCACTAAATCCGCCTCTAGGTATGTATTTGGTTCTAAATGATACTTTAAATTTATTCCTTCTCTGAAGGAACAATCTCCAAATATATTTTTAACCGGATTGAGATTGTCCTCAATAAAAGATATTTGGTAAAGTCTATGTGATATGTTTTCTGAAGTTTGCCAGGCAAGTTGCCCCTGGAATGTACGGAAAACCATTTCTGAACTTTCATGCAGTAAATGCCTTAGATATCTCTCTGCATGTTGATTGGTGTCATATCGGTCGAAATGGTTAACTATTTTTACTAATGTCTCCCCAGCTAGTCTACTTAATTCAAGAAGATCATTTTTATGTTTGTTTTGTGTTTTAATTAGTGCTTTTCTATATGCCAGATGAGATTGAGATAAATGAGAGCGATAGTCATTAAAATGATTTCTCTTTGCAAAATCACTTTGCTTTTTTGCATACAGCATACTGAATGCCGATACAATTAATGCAGCAAATGATAATATTTCAGTTAATCCAATATTCATTGTATCCATAGCATATCAATTATTTTTATACGTCTAGTAATTATACTTTGTTGAACATTTCTGCATCAAGGGAATTGTTCAAAAGATTAGAATGGTAAAAATCCTCTCGGGATCGTCGTGAGACTGATTGATCTGTCCCTAGTATTAGACACAATCGTCAGTTAGTAGGGCCGGTTTTCCTAGACGGCACAGGAATACGTCTCTCGAACTCTATCGGATTGGCTCATTCGCAGACGAATGTCTGCGAATGAGCCAATCCGAACCTGCGCAGCTTGAGGCTGGCATATTCAAACTCATCATGCCCGCAGCATAGAGCTCTCAGATTACAAAAAGGCCCGCCAGTTGTTTTGGCGGGACTTTTTGTTTTGCATAGTGGCTTTCTGCTATTTGGGACCGACCAATTTTAGCACCAACTTTGATTTGTTTTGCTCGAACGTGTAAATCGCGGCCAAGGGGACCGCGGTGACAATCACCCCTGACAGGACCGAGGAGACTTGTGAGTTGAATTTATTCAGTAATGGCACTGCGGCAATGCCTTGGCTAATAACCCGTTGAGCGTAAATGCCGACAACAGCCGATGCCGCACCCATAATCACGACTTGCAAGGCCACCAGTTTGTCTGGCTCATTGCTGGTAACGATACGGGTTGCACGCACAACGCTGAGGGTGCTCTCACGAATCAGCGCATAGACAAATGAAGGCATCTTCAATACCAAAGAAATGAGAATCTGAGGTATCACGCTCAAGGCGCCTGCTACGCCAGCCTCGATGCCCAGCGATTTCGCACGCGACCAAATTTGACGTTCTTCAAAACGCTTGGCGAGTTCAGCGCTCAGGCGATTCTTGCTGAGCTTCATCTCTTCAACAATTCCTTCTTCGGAGACAAACTTCATGCGTTTCAGTTCGTCCAGGAACACGTCAATGGTCTCCACCACAATCATGCCCACGACCTGTTGTGCGGCCATGGTCGCGCCAGTGAGGGCAACAGTGGTACCGATCTCTTTAACTGCTTGGATTTTTGCAGAGCGGATAACCTGCTTACTCTCTGCATAAATTTTATCGACCGCCTTTTTGTCGATGACATGCTCTTTACCTGATCCCTTGATCGTCACGATCAACTTACCGTCATCGGTAGGATGTGGCTTGGAATTCGCGGACAGCCAGTCATACAGGTCAGCCTCACCCTTTTGGCTGTTGATGCTTCGGTGCATGTACTTCAGATTGCCGGGGTCGTTCACGACCTTACCCAACTGTTCATCGGTCAGGCCCATTTTCAATAGCTGAGAAGAGAAGATTTCTTTTCTTGAGGTGATGTGATCGACCGAGACAATAGTAGCCTTATCTCGTTCATAGACCAAAGGTTCATCCGGGTTGTAGTCATTCCGGAAAACCGTACCGTTCGGCGTTTTATCAGAGGGCTTTGCATGGGAGTAGTCACCAAACGTGCCATGTTTATCGTGTCGATAGGTATCGTAGTCGTCAGTCAGCTTGCCATATTTAGCAGCACTTTTTTCATCTAGGATGCCTCCTAGCATAAAAGCAGCAATCGCGCGTCGAATTGATTCTTTGCGGCATTGCTCGTAGATGTCGTCCACGGAGCTTGCTGGGGTAGGTAGACGCTTTTTAACGTCGTGACCATGTCGAACGTGGTCTTATCCAGTTCTAGCGTATCGCGGAACATGCGGTTGAGCTTGCCTGCTGATTGCTTGGAAAATTTTATAGCGGCTTCTGTTGTTTCGTTCAGGTCGAAATTCTGTACGGCATCGACGGCACTGTCTTTCATGTTCACAACGCCATCGCTCGCTTTGACGGCCTGATCTGCAAGATAGTCACGGGTGCCCGCATAGTCATGTTCCATGACTGTATCGATAGCCTTTGTTGTAGCTTTGCCCGCCTGGTCCGCTATGTTTGACGCAGTCCGCTTAGCAGTTGCTTGCGCTTCTTGATAATCAAAGTCTTTGACCATTTGTGACGCGGCGGTTGCCGCCTCTGCGCCTTTGGCCGCTGCGTCACCAAGCTTCTTTTTGGCAACTGCAGCCGCATCTTTCAACTTGTCCGCGCTGAATTTATCGAAGAAACTCATGCTGCACCTATTCCATTATTTTACAATTTGAATCAAATGTAGCATAGGGCACTGGCAATTAGATCCTTCTCAAAAAGGCGTTATTGCATAAATCGTTGCCCTTCAAGCGGTAGGCTTGCTACATGAGTCAGCCCCGCAAGTCCCGCTATCGAGCTACCAACTGGAAACAGTACAACGCAGCCCTTAAGGCTCGGGGTTCTTTGACAATCCGCTACGATGCTGTTCAGGCTCTGATGTGCTTTTTCTTTGTATGGTATTTTTAATGGTATTTGATAGTAGATTGTTTTTAACCTATTGTTTTGTAGTTGTTATTTATTTTCATTTATCATTGAGTGGGAATGATTTGACCCTGCACTATGAATGAACAAAACCCTCTGTTACTACAGAGGGTTTTTTATCTTCAAGAATCATAGGCTTGAAGTTACTAACATCGATTAATTAAACCAGCTTTCCGATTTGTTCTCTTCTGCTTTGCCCACGCTTTTCATCAGATCGCGACCGCCTTCAGTCATATTTCTGTTGGCGTCAGCTTCAGATTGCACCACATCGGTTTGCGCAGCTTTGTGCTTCAGTTCCTGATCGATAAATTCGTTTTCGCGCTTAACGCGGGCTTCTTCTTTCGCCAGCGCCAGTTTTTGTTTCTGAATCTCTAAGCTGCGTAGCTCATCTTCATAACTTTGATCGCGTTTTTTGTCCGCAGTGGCTTCGGCGTCCAGTTTATCCTGACGAGCTTTCTTATTTGCCGCTGCCGTTGCCGCTCTTTTGTTAGCGGCGGCCTGGGCATTTGCGCGACGTTGCTTCTCTTGCTGGATTTCCCTGTTGCGCTCCGCGACCCATTCGTCATGCTGCCTTTGCTCTTCATTTTTACCTTGCTGTTCCGCTTCTGCGACAGCAGAGAGTTGATCCTGCAATGATGAGGCGATAGCCGGATAGCTTAAGGAGGCTAAGATGGCGCAAAGAAAAACTTTCTTCATGACTCCTCCTGATTATTAGCTCTTTTCAGGACATTTAGTATTTGGCTGAATACGCGTTTCGTTATACGTTGTGGTAATAACAACGGCTAAACCTGTCGTAAACTGGCACTCTTTACCCACCTGGGTAGAGGTATACACTTTGGTGCCTTCCTTATATGTTAAAGAAACACCTTCCACTAAGGTTTTATCATTCACCATAGAACCCACTGCCGCGCCTACAGCTCCGCCGCCAACTGCCCCTGCCGTCGTTCCGGAATTGCTGCCAGAACCGACGTTGTGGCCGATAACACCGCCAGCGACTGCGCCAATAAGCGCGCCGAAGGCTTGTGCGTTCCGTTTATTTTGGGAGTTGTCTACGGCAACTTTTGCGGGAAGAATGGAAATAATATTAACGGTTTTAGTTTCTTGTTTGGTATTCAGTTGATCGGTTTGATAAACATCGGCGGCATGATCGTCAGCATTTGACTGGCATCCTGCCAGAGTGAATGACGCTAACATTGCCACAGGCAGAAGACATTTTTTAAATTTCATCACTATTCCTTGTTATACACATTACGAAAAATAAGACATTTAAGATCATCAAAAGAGGAAAGTAAATGTATTGCGTATAAAGGGATAGATTAAATTTATTAAAATTCACGCAGGGAATAATTTATAAAAATATATCATTACAACATATATATTAATTTTATATTTATTTCGCAGCCAAACAGGATAAACATCAGTCAGGACAAAGACGTAAAATTTAAGATGAAAGAATATCTGCCGCTTTGATAATTCCAAAGAGCAAAAGCATCCGACAGCGAAGTGCCGTTAGGTTCTGTGAAAGTGGAGAAGGTAACCGCTAACGTTGTACCGGTGATTCGACGGAGAGTGTGGATTGCTGAGCTTCTTTTTTGCTCTGATGGTGCTGCCAGGCACCGACGGACGAGTAGATAAAACGGCCAAAGAAGAAGATAAAGCTGATGAGCAGTACGATACGGGTCATGCGACTGTTAAATCGGTGTCGTTTTCGCATACTGGTTGCCTGACTCACAAAAGGTTCCTTGAAGTATGTCCCACGCTGTGGACGGTACTTACATTAAGGCACAACAGGACAAAATGGTCAATTCTTCGTTATGTAAAAAAGCGTCAGTGGATACATATTTTAATGTTATGGAAGTTAATTTAATTATTTACAATGATGATGTAATAATGATGAATTAACATGATAAACGTAATAATTCATTAATCAGGGTTATTTTGTTTGATATATATCAATTGGAACTTTCATATGACACTTAGAATCAATGCTCTCTATAGTGATGAATAATCATCATTCGAAGTCAGGTGGGATGCCTGTCTGAATACACCTCCTTCAGGATGTGGGGGATTCTGCTGAGCATCTATGAAACTGAATGCAACTTATATAAAAATACGTGATAAATGGTGGGGGCTTCCGCTGTTCCTGCCTTCTTTAATCTTGCCCATTTTCGCCCACATTAATACTTTCGCGCATATTTCTTCCGGTGAGGTTTTTCTCTTTTATCTGCCTTTGGCACTGATGATCAGCATGATGATGTTTTTCAGCTGGGCGGCATTGCCAGGGATCACCTTAGGGATTTTTGTCCGCAAATATGCAGAGCTGGGTTTTTACGAAACGCTCTCATTAACGGCTAATTTTATTATCATTATCATTCTCTGTTGGGGCGGTTACAGGGTCTTTACTCCCCGGCGTAACAACGTTTCACATGGTGATACCCGTTTAATTTCCCAGCGTATATTCTGGCAGATAGTGTTTCCTGCAACGCTGTTTCTGATACTTTTCCAGTTTGCTGCATTTGTAGGATTGCTGGCGAGCAGAGAAAATCTGGTCGGTGTCATGCCTTTTAACCTCGGGACTTTAATCAATTATCAGGCCTTACTGGTGGGTAATCTGATCGGTGTCCCGCTGTGCTACTTCATCATTCGGGTAGTGCGAAATCCATTTTATTTACGTAGCTATTATTCGCAATTAAAACAGCAGGTTGATGCCAAAGTCACCAAAAAAGAGTTCGCGCTCTGGCTACTGGCATTAGGTGCTTTATTGTTGCTGTTATGCATGCCGTTAAATGAAAAAAGCACAATTTTTAGCACCAATTATACCTTGTCATTATTGCTGCCCCTGATGATGTGGGGAGCGATGCGCTATGGTTATAAGCTGATTTCGCTGCTCTGGGCGGTCGTGTTGATGATCAGCATCCACAGCTATCAAAATTACATTCCCATTTATCCTGGCTATACCACGCAGCTGACCATAACCTCCTCCAGTTATCTGGTATTCTCTTTTATTGTCAATTATATGGCTGTACTGGCAACTCGTCAGCGAGCGGTAGTCAGACGCATTCAGCGGCTTGCGTATGTGGACCCGGTGGTTCATCTGCCAAATGTTCGCGCCCTGAATCGCGCGTTGCGTGATGCCCCCTGGTCTGCGCTTTGTTATTTACGCATCCCTGGCATGGAAATGCTGGTTAAGAACTATGGCATCATGCTGCGGATTCAATACAAGCAAAAACTTTCTCACTGGCTGTCACCCTTGCTGGAACCGGGTGAAGATGTTTATCAGCTTTCGGGTAACGATCTCGCGCTGCGGCTGAATACAGAATCGCACCAGGAGCGCATTACCGCACTGGATAGCCATCTCAAGCAATTTCGTTTCTTTTGGGATGGCATGCCGATGCAACCGCAGATTGGCGTCAGTTACTGCTATGTGCGCTCGCCAGTGAATCATATCTACCTGCTGCTGGGAGAGCTAAATACGGTCGCCGAACTTTCCATCGTGACCAACGCCCCGGAAAATATGCAGCGTCGCGGGGCAATGTATTTGCAACGCGAATTGAAAGATAAAGTCGCGATGATGAATCGACTACAGCAGGCGCTGGAACACAACCATTTTTTCCTGATGGCCCAGCCGATTACCGGTATGCGTGGTGATGTTTACCATGAAATTCTTCTGCGCATGAAAGGTGAGAATGATGAACTGATCGGCCCCGATAGCTTCTTGCCGGTCGCGCACGAATTTGGTTTATCGTCGAGTATCGACATGTGGGTCATTGAGCATACGCTGCAATTTATGGCTGAAAACAGAGCGAAGATGCCCGCTCACCGTTTTGCTATTAATCTGTCTCCAACCTCGGTATGTCAGGCTCGTTTTCCTGTTGAAGTCAGTCAGTTGCTGGATAAATATCAGATTGAAGCGTGGCAACTTATTTTTGAAGTCACCGAAAGTAATGCTCTGACCAATGTTAAGCAGGCGCAAATCACCTTGCAGCATCTTCAGGAATTAGGCTGCCAGATTGCGATTGATGATTTCGGCACCGGCTACGCCAGCTATGCGCGGCTTAAAAATGTGAATGCCGATCTGCTTAAAATTGACGGCAGTTTTATCCGCAATATTGTGTCAAATAGTCTGGATTATCAGATAGTGGCATCGATTTGCCACCTGGCGCGAATGAAGAAAATGCGGGTAGTGGCAGAGTACGTTGAAAACGAAGAGATCCGCGAGGCGGTGCTCTCTTTGGGGATCGATTATATGCAGGGTTATCTTATTGGTAAGCCGCAACCGTTAATTGATACGCTGAATGAAATCGAACCCATTCGCGAAAGTGCCTGAATAATGCGGGCCGACATTTCTCGTCGGCCCGCAAAGCATTAAGCGGCGATTTCAGGTGTACTTTCTTCTTCAATTTTCAACCGCCAGCCAGCCACGCCTTCCCAGTATTCTTGCTCCTTTTCCAGATCAAGCAGTACCAGCGCATTCTGACTAAACCAGTCATGCGGGAAACGCAGTGTCCAGTGACTGTCATCAGTAATCAGTGTCAATGTTGGCGGTGTGGTGGTTGCCTGACGTTGATTGTTTAGTAATACGCCAAGGCGCAATAGCTGTATCAGTGGCAGGAACTGTTTCTTCTTAAACAAGGTAAAGCGCGGCAGATCGTCGAGCTTAATCGCTTTACGGTGATAGCGCACCAGTGTCGCCATCATCAGCTGCTGTTCCTGATTAAAACCCGGCAAGTCACTGTTTTGCAGAATATAAGCGGAGTGGCGATGCAAACCGCTGTGGTTGATATTCAACCCGACCTCATGCAGCATGGCGGCCCATCGCAGTAGCGCCTCCAGTTGCGGATGCGCCAGCTTCGGTTGCTGTTCCCGCCACTGTTCGTACATTTGCATAGTGGTATCCAGCACTCGTCGGGCCTGTTCGCTGTCGATGTGATACTGGTTGGCGAGGCTGCTGGCGGTACGACTACGCACATCCTGATGACGGAAACGTCCTTCCATTTCATACAGTACGCCTTCACGTAAAGCCCCGTCAGAAAGGCGCAGTTCACGGATGGCTAAAGCATCAAACACACCGCATAAAATCGCCAGTCCAGGAACGAAGACTGTTTTCCGCTCTTCGGAAAGACCCGGTAAACTCAGCGATGCGAAATTACGGTGACGTAAAACTTCTTTTACCAGTTTTTCCAGACGTTCCGGGGTAATTATCCCGTCTTTCTCGCCCATTTCCATTAATACTTCATGGGCGGCTTTTATGGTACCGGAAGCGCCCATTGCCACGTTCCAGCCCTGAATACGGAATTGCCAGGTTAAAGTTTCCAGTTTTTGTGCTGCCGCCATGCGAGCGCGCTGGAAATTCTCTTTATTGATGACCCCGCCAGGGAAATAAAGCTGGGCAAAGCTGACACAACCCATCCGGCGGCTTTCAACGAGAATAGGTTCGAAATTTTCACCAATCACCAGTTCCGTAGATCCGCCGCCAATATCAATAACCAGTTTGCGACCTTTTTCCGGTTGGGTATGTTCCACTCCCATAAAAATCAGACGGGCTTCTTCATTACCGGAAATAATTTCAATCGGGTAGGGAATGACCTTTTCCGCGCGTTTCAGAAAGTCAGTGGCGTTCAGCGCCTGACGCAGCGTATGGGTACCAACTATACAGACGCTGGCAGGAGAAAACCCTTGTAGCCGTTCGGCAAAAAGCGACAGACAGTTCAAACCGCGCGTCATTGCCTCTTCACTCAACATATTATCTGGCCCCAGGCCGTCCGCCAGATGCACCCGCTGTTTCAGGCGGCCAATAATCTGCATGGCACCATCTACCACACGGGCTATGACCATGTGAAAACTGTTTGAACCAAGATCGACCGCAGCAAACTCCTGCGGACGAGGGGATTTATCGTGTATTGGCATAGGGTTATTCAGGTTGTTCGAGTGATTTGATGTAGTCATAAATCGCCAACTGCGCCCGTACTTTGCGGCGATTGCCGCGGGGAACGTAGCGATTACTGAGTTCTTTATCGATATAACGAGCTTTGACCGTATCGCTGAACAATATGTCGATGATGTCCAGCACCCGCTGCTTCAGGCGCGGATCGAGCAGCGGCGTCGCCACTTCAATACGATAATCAATATTGCGCGTCATCCAGTCGGCGGAAGAAAGGTAGACCTTTTTATCGCCGCCATTTTCAAAAATATAAACCCGGTCATGTTCAAGGTAACGGTCAACAATACTGATGGCACGAATGTTGTCGCTAATGCCTTCCAGATTGGGGATCAGCGAACACATTCCGCGAACCAGCAGATTAACCGGTACGCCGGAGCTGGAGGCCGCATACAGACGATCAACCAGGCCTTTATCGACAAGGTTATTTAGCTTCAGGGTGATACCGCTGGGCAGCCCTTGCTGCGCGTTGGCGATTTCGCGGTCTACCATTTCATATAACAGACGGCGAGAGTTTTGCGGTGACACCATTAAATAATCAAATGTCACCGGGCGGTATGGGTTTTCAATAAAGTTAAATACCCGCCGTACTTCGTTGGTGATACGCGCATCGGCGGTCAGCAATGAATAGTCAGTATAAAGACGCGCGGTTTTTTCGTTAAAGTTCCCGGTCCCGATGTGTGCGTAACGCACCACTTCACCGTTTTCTTTTCGTGAAATCAGGAACAGTTTGGCGTGAATTTTCAGCCCCGGCGCAGAGAAGATAACGTGCACGCCTGCTTCGGTCAGGCGCTTCGCCCAGTGAATGTTAGCTTCTTCGTCGAAACGCGCCTGTAACTCAACCACCACGGTGACTTTCTTACCGTTATGTGCGGCGTGGATCATCGAGTCGATGATGCGTGAATCTTTCGCCACGCGGTAAATGTTAATTTTAATCGCCAGTACGCTCGGGTCGAACGAAGCCTGACGCAGCAGTTCCAGCACATGCTCAAAGGTGTGATAAGGATAATAGAGCAACACATCGCGTTCGCGAATGGCATCAAAACCATTGCGGAACTGGGCTTTATCAAACCAAATATGGCGTAAACGCGGCAGTGGTTTGTTCACCAGATTGGCTTTGCCGACATTGGGGAAATTAATAAAGTCTTTAAAATTATGATAACGACCGCCGGGGACGATGGAGTCGTAGCGGGAAATAGTCAGTTTTTCGCGTAACACTTCAACCAGCGCATTGGGCATATCGCGCTGATAAACAAAACGCACCGGCTCAGCAGTTAAACGCTGCTTGAGACTGGAAGACATCAACTCCATCAGGCTGGCTTCCATCTCATGCACTAAATCGTATTCGGCATCGCGGGTCATCTTCATTGAATAGGCATTCAGCGCGTCATAATCAAAGAAGCCTTTGAAAATATCATCAAGGCAGTAACGCAGAATGTTATCCAGAAGAATCATCGGCTTGCGTCGACGCGGCGCTTCTGGCGGTAAATTCACAAAGCGCGGCACTTTATCTGATGGGATCTCCAGCAGCGCGTAACGGATGGTATCGCCACGGATAATTTCCACCGCCAGATAGGTGTAATCATCTTTCAGGAACTGCACTAAGTCAGTGTCAGGATTGATTAAAATCGGCGTAATGTGCTGACGCAGATACTGCTTAAAATAATGACGCAGCCAGTTTTGTTGATTGACGGAGAGCTGGCGTTCATTAATCAGGAAGATCTGGTTACGCGCCATCTCCAGCAGCAGCTCGTTGTAGAGGCCGTCGAATTCCTGATCGGCTTTCAGCACCCGGGACTGAATTTTGCCCAGTAAATGGCGGGAATGAGAGTTGGAGCCTTGTTCTTCGCTAATAATGATGCGTCGCTTCAGTTCAGCGAAGCGGACTTTATAGAACTCATCAAGGTTATTGGAATAGATCCCCAGGAAACGCATCCTTTCAATCAGCGGGTTAGATTTGTCCGCCGCTTCCTGAAGCACGCGTTCATTGAACGATAACCAACTGAGCTCTTTTTCGATGTATAGCTTTTCCTGACCCATTACCACTTTTACTCCGTTTTATTCACGGGACACTGCCTGGATATTATGGCGAGCAATATTGGCAGATGTCCAACTATGCCAGAAAAGGGGGAAAAAAACTGCTGGAGCTTGCGATTTACAGGTGAATTGAAAAACGCCAGCGGCAGAGCTGGCGCTTTAACTACGGGGCATTACTCGTCGGCAGCGTAGCCCTGCGGCGGCAGACGTTGACCATCCAGCCACGCGGCGTTTTCGTGCATTTTCAGACGACCATCGGCAAACCAGCTAATCACCAGTGGATAAATAGCGTGTTCCTGGGTTTGCACGCGGGCGGTGATGTCATCTTCCGTATCACCAGCAAATACCGGGACTTTCGCCTGTAAAATAACCGGGCCACCGTCCAGTTCATCGGTGACGAAATGCACCGATGTACCGTGCTCTTCATCACCATTTTCCAGCGCCTGACGATGGGTGTGTAATCCGGGATATTTCGGCAGCAGAGAAGGGTGAATGTTCAGCAAACGCCCGGCATAGTGGGAGACAAACGCCGGGCTGAGAATGCGCATAAAACCAGCCAGCACGACCACATCGGGTGCGTACATGTCGATTTCATGAATCAACTCCCGGTCATAGGCCTCACGACTGTCAAACGCGCTGGCGATGAGCGTATGCGTTGCAATACCCGCCTGGCGGGCGCGTTCAAGGCCGAACGCGTCGGCCTTATTGCTGAAAACTGCCCGTACGGTGCCTTTAATTTTGTTGGTTTTACAGGCGTCAATAATTGCCTGTAAATTACTTCCGTTGCCGGAAATAAGCACCACAATATTCATTATTCGATAACCACGCGTTGTTCGGAATCAGAGGCTTTGATGATACCGATTTTCCACGCGTTTTCACCGTTGGCATTGAGTAGGGCGAGGGCTTTGTCCACTTCCGGAGCAGGCAGGGCAATAATCATCCCGACGCCGCAGTTGAAGGTGCGATACATTTCATGGCGCTCAACGTTACCTGCCGTTTGCAGCCAGTTGAACACTTCCGGCCACTGCCAGGAAGATTCATCAATCACTGCCTGGGTATTATCTGGCAATACGCGCGGAATGTTTTCCCAGAAGCCGCCGCCGGTCAGGTGCGCAATGGCATGCACATCGACCTTTTCAATCAACTCCAGCACTGACTTCACGTAAATGCGGGTCGGTGCCAGCAGATGATCGGCTAATGGCTTACCATCAAGTTCGGTGGTTTGCGGATCACAACCGCTGACTTCAAGAATTTTGCGCACCAGCGAATAGCCGTTCGAGTGCGGACCGCTGGAACCGAGTGCAATCAGCACATCGCCGTCGCTGACTTTAGAGCCGTCGATGATTTCTGATTTTTCTACCACGCCAACGCAGAAACCCGCGACATCGTAATCTTCACCGTGATACATCCCCGGCATTTCTGCCGTTTCGCCACCCACCAGTGAACAGCCCGATTGCAGACATCCTTCCGCAATGCCGCTGATCACCGCTGAAGCGGTATCAACATCCAGTTTTCCGGTTGCGTAATAGTCGAGGAAAAACAGCGGTTCTGCACCTTGCACCACCAGGTCATTAACGCACATGGCGACCAGATCAATACCAATGGTGTCGTGACGTTTTAAGTCCATTGCCAGACGCAGCTTGGTACCTACGCCGTCAGTGCCGGAAACCAGCACGGGTTCACGATATTTTTGCGGCAATGCACACAGCGCACCGAAGCCGCCCAGACCGCCCATCACTTCCGGACGACGCGTTTTCTTCACTACGCCTTTGATTCTTCCAACCAGAGCATTACCCGCGTCAATATCAACACCGGCATCTTTGTAGCTAAGAGAGGTTTTATCGGTCACTGCTTGGGTCCCCACGCGTTACTTGCGGTAGAAAAATAAAATTCGGCGCAATTCTAACAGGGAAAGCAAACGTTTGCGAGACTGCTTTACACAACCTTTTTGCACGTCTTTTCCCCAGACGCGCGGCGAAAGAAGACTTGTGCCAGGGCAAAGGTTAGTTTTCGGATGGAATAATCTTCTTTCATAACCATTTGAATATAAAATAACTTTATCTCAAACCGTTATCATTTTGACTAAAGTCAACGAAAAGAATATTGCCGCCTTGAAGAAAGGAGGTATAATCCGTCGATTTTTTTTGTGGCTGCCCCTCAAAGGAGAAAGAGTATGAAGATCGTGGAAGTCAAACACCCACTCGTCAAACACAAGCTGGGACTGATGCGTGAGCAAGATATCAGCACCAAGCGCTTTCGCGAACTCGCTTCCGAAGTGGGTAGCCTGCTGACTTACGAAGCGACCGCCGACCTCGAAACGGAAAAAGTAACTATCGAAGGCTGGAACGGCCCGGTAGAAATCGACCAGATCAAAGGTAAGAAAATTACCGTTGTGCCAATTCTGCGTGCCGGTCTGGGGATGATGGACGGTGTGCTGGAAAATGTTCCGAGCGCGCGCATCAGCGTTGTCGGTATGTACCGTAATGAAGAAACGCTGGAGCCGGTACCGTACTTCCAGAAACTGGTTTCTAACATCGATGAGCGTATGGCGCTGATCGTTGACCCAATGCTGGCAACTGGTGGTTCCGTTATCGCGACCATCGACCTGCTGAAAAAAGCGGGCTGCAGCAGCATCAAAGTTCTGGTGCTGGTAGCTGCGCCAGAAGGTATCGCTGCGCTGGAAAAAGCGCACCCGGACGTCGAACTGTATACCGCATCGATTGACCAGGGACTGAACGAGCACGGATACATTATTCCGGGCCTCGGCGATGCCGGTGACAAAATCTTTGGTACGAAATAAAGAATAAAAATAATTAAAGCCGACTTTAAGAGTCGGCTTTTTTTTGAGTAAAGCGCCTATAACACATAATACAGAGGATAATACTATGACGCGCCGTGCTATCGGGGTGAGTGAAAGACCGCCACTTTTACAGACAATCCCGCTTAGTTTGCAACATTTGTTCGCCATGTTTGGTGCAACCGTCCTGGTGCCCGTCTTATTTCATATTAACCCGGCGACTGTACTGTTATTTAACGGTATTGGAACGCTGCTGTATCTCTTCATCTGTAAAGGGAAAATTCCGGCTTATCTTGGTTCCAGCTTTGCCTTTATTTCACCGGTATTGTTACTGTTGCCGTTAGGGTATGAAGTCGCGCTGGGCGGCTTTATTATGTGCGGCGTGCTGTTCTGCCTGGTTTCTTTTATCGTGAAGAAAGCGGGGACCGGCTGGCTGGACGTGCTGTTTCCACCTGCGGCAATGGGCGCAATCGTTGCCGTCATCGGTCTGGAGCTGGCGGGCGTAGCTGCCGGTATGGCGGGTTTACTCCCGGCTGAAGGGCAAACGCCAGACTCCAAAACCATCATCATCTCTATTACCACCCTGGCGGTCACGGTTTTAGGTTCCGTGCTGTTTCGTGGTTTCCTGGCAATTATCCCGATTTTAATTGGCGTGCTGGTGGGCTACGCGCTCTCTTTCGCAATGGGAATTGTCGATACCACGCCGATTATTAATGCTCACTGGTTTGCGCTGCCAACCCTCTATACGCCGCGCTTCGAGTGGTTTGCCATTCTGACTATTCTGCCAGCGGCGTTAGTGGTTATTGCCGAACACGTAGGGCACCTGGTAGTAACGGCTAATATCGTCAAAAAAGATCTGCTGCGCGATCCAGGTCTGCACCGTTCGATGTTTGCTAACGGCCTGTCGACCGTGATCTCCGGCTTCTTTGGCTCTACGCCAAATACCACTTACGGAGAAAACATTGGCGTGATGGCGATCACCCGTGTTTACAGTACCTGGGTTATCGGTGGGGCGGCGATTTTCGCTATCCTGCTTTCCTGTGTCGGTAAACTGGCTGCCGCTATCCAGATGATCCCATTGCCGGTGATGGGCGGCGTTTCGCTGCTGCTTTATGGTGTCATCGGTGCTTCCGGTATTCGTGTTTTGATCGAATCGAAAGTGGATTACAACAAAGCACAGAACCTGATCCTGACTTCCGTGATTTTGATCATCGGCGTCAGTGGCGCGAAGGTAAACATCGGCGCGGCGGAGTTAAAAGGTATGGCGCTGGCGACCATCGTCGGTATCGGCTTAAGTTTGATCTTCAAACTGATTAGTGTGCTGCGCCCTGAAGAAGTGGTGCTGGACGCAGAAGACGCGGATATAACAGACAAATAATGTACCGACCGGGCAGTGTTGCTGCCCGGTTCAAACATCATGGGATTCTGTGGTAAACTTCTCGCGATTTTGTGAAATCCTGGTTGAGGTATCTCTGAACACACCGGCACAGCTCTCTTTGCCACTTTATCTTCCTGACGACGAAACCTTTGCAAGTTTCTGGCCGGGGGATAACTCCTCTTTACTGGCTGCGCTGCAAAACGTGCTGCGTCAGGAACATAGCGGTTACATCTATCTCTGGGCACGCGAAGGCGCGGGGCGCAGCCATCTGCTGCACGCGGCTTGCGCGGAATTGTCGCAGCGTGGCGATGCGGTGGGCTATGTCCCGCTGGATAAACGCACCTGGTTTGTTCCGGAAGTGCTCGACGGTATGGAGCATTTGTCGCTGGTCTGTATCGACAACATTGAGTGTATTGCAGGCGATGAGTTGTGGGAGATGGCGATTTTCGATCTCTACAATCGAATTCTGGAATCGGGCAAAACACGATTGTTGATCACCGGCGATCGTCCACCGCGGCAGTTGAATCTGGGATTACCGGATCTCGCGTCGCGACTCGACTGGGGGCAGATCTACAAATTGCAGCCACTTTCTGATGAAGATAAGTTGCAGGCGCTACAGTTACGCGCGCGTTTGCGTGGTTTTGAACTGCCGGAAGATGTGGGGCGTTTCTTGCTGAAGCGGCTCGACAGAGAAATGCGCACGCTATTTATGACGTTGGATCAGTTGGATCGTGCGTCGATTACCGCGCAACGTAAGCTGACCATTCCGTTTGTGAAAGAAATTCTGAAGTTGTAGATAAGGTGTTTATTGTCGGATGCGGCGCGAACGCCTTATCCGAACTACGCGAAGTTAATCCATAGTATTCGTAGGCCGGATAAGACGTGGCAAGCGTCGCATCCGGCAATGTGCTTCAACTAGCGATGGAGCACATCTTAACCCACGATTTCCAGTACCTGCTCCGGTGGACGACCAATCCGCGCTTTGCCATTCGCGACCACAATCGGGCGCTCCATTAGCTTCGGATTATCCACCATTGCCTGAATCAGCGCCTCTTCGCTAAGCGAACTGTCAGCCAGGTTCAGTTCTTTATAAAGATCCTCTTTCTGGCGCATCAATTCACGGGCGCTATTCATCCCCAGCATTTTCAGCAAATCGCGCAGCGTTGCCGCATCGGCGGGTGTCTCAAGGTAGAGCACCACTTCTGGCTCCACGCCGTTTTCTTTCAGCAGGTTCAGCGTTTCCCGGCTCTTTGAACAGCGTGGGTTATGGTAGATTTTTACCTGTTTGGTCATTGTTCTTCCTTTAATGCGAATTACATCTTGGTATAAGGCTTAAAGCGTTCCTGCAGCTGGCGCAACTGGTCGATGCGCGCATCGTAACGCGCTTGTTGCAGGCTGCCTAATTTCACCTGCGAACTGGCGCTACTCAACAGCGAAATGGCCTGATCGAGTCGTCCGGCGAGCGCATAACCTTCTGCTCGCGCAGCCAGCTCCTGATCACGGTTATTTAGCGCGGCTTCCGCCTGTGCCAGCAAATCCCAGCCGTTGCTGTCATCTTTATTATTAAAGGTGTAGCGATTCAGAATATTGGCCGCTTCTTGTGGTTGACCACCTTGCAGATAAGCGTTCGCCAGGTTGAGCTGCAACACCGGATTGGTGCGTAAATCGCGGGCATTTTTCAGGCGATTGATCGCCTCATTGGCTTTGTTTTGCCCAAGATCGATATCGGTAGCCAGATCGAGATACCATGCGTTGCCAGGTTCTGCCGCCAGTAACGGTTGCAGCGTTTTACGCGCCTCGTCGTATTTATTGGCTTCCATCGCCTGTAAAGCACGACCATATTGTGCTGCTCGTTGCTGACGAACGTTTCCTTTCGCCCATTCATCCAGCAAATCACTGGTGAGCTGGTTACGTCCGGAATTATACATCCCCAGTGTGCGCGCTTTCGCCAGATAGAAATCTTCCGACGACTGCACCACCATCGGGCGCATCTGATTAGCACGGTTGCGGGCATCTGCCAGACGACTTTCCGGCAACGGGTGAGTCAATAAAATTTCCGGCGGGCGCGAGGAGTAACGCGCCTGATCGAGTAATTTTTCGAGGAAGGTAGGCATCGCCTGCGGATCGAATCCCGAGCGTTGCAGCACCTGAATACCAATGCGGTCCGCTTCCTGTTCATTTTGCTGGGTGAAACTGATCATCCCCTGACGCGTTCCCGCCAGTGTACCGGTCAGCGCCGCCATCCCCGCCTGCGGACTGGCCATCGCCAGTAAAATAGAACCTAACGCGCCGACCCAGGTCAGCGGCGCGCTGCGCTGCTGATCTTCCATCGCTCGCGCCAGGTGACGTTGGGTGACGTGGGAGATTTCGTGCGCCATAACTGAAGCCAGTTGACTTTCGTTATCGGAATAACGGAACAGGGCAGAGTGCAGCACCACGTTGCCGCCAAAGAAAGCAAAGGCGTTAATTTCGTCGTTGTTGATCAGAAAGAAATGAAACGGTGTCTTAACCGAATTGGCATGCGAAACCAGACGCATCCCCAGCGAATTAATATATTGCGTTAACAGCGGGTCATTAATTAACGGCGCGCTGCCGCGTAGCTGGCGGACATAATAGTCGCCCATCTGCATTTCCTGACCAATGGAAAGCGTGCTTCCTGCGGAGGTTCCCATATCCGGCAAGGTGTCTGCGCTGTCGGCAAACGCCGGGGCTACCTGACCAATGGTCATAGCAGCAATGAGGGTTGCAACCAGGTTTTTTTTCAACTGCCTGAACATAACCTCTATCCTGTATTTCTGAAGATAGTCATTTGACCGATACTGTGAAATATCGTTCCCACCGCGCCGCCTTTGAGTGTAACGGCGAAGATTAGCCCACTCAAATGACTTTTCAGTTTCCTGAATCCGTCATAAAAAGCGAAGTCTTTTTTGTGACATTTCGATACAATTGCGGATCGCAATCCCGCTCTTGAGGTTCAGGGAAGGTCTTTATGCTCGAAATGTTGATGCAATGGTATCGCCGCCGTTTTAGCGACCCGGAAGCGATTGCCTTGCTGGTTATTTTAGTTGCCGGATTTGGCATTATCTTTTTCTTTAGTGGCCTGCTTGCTCCGTTGCTGGTGGCTATTGTGCTGGCCTATTTGCTGGAATGGCCAACCGTGCGCCTGCAATCTATTGGCTGCTCCCGCCGCTGGGCGACGTCGATTGTATTGGTGGTTTTTGTCGGTATATTGCTACTGATGGCGTTCGTGGTACTGCCTATCGCCTGGCAACAGGGCATCTACTTAATCCGCGATATGCCGGGGATGCTCAATAAGCTTTCTGACTTTGCCGCCACGTTGCCGCGCCGCTATCCGGCGTTAATGGATGCGGGCATTATTGATGCAATGGCCGAAAATATGCGCAGTCGGATGCTGACCATGGGCGATTCGGTGGTGAAAATTTCCCTCGCCTCGCTGGTCGGTTTGCTGACCATAGCCGTCTATCTGGTGCTGGTGCCATTGATGGTCTTCTTCCTGCTGAAAGACAAAGAGCAGATGCTGAACGCCGTTCGTCGGGTGCTGCCGCGCAACCGTGGACTGGCAGGACAGGTGTGGAAGGAGATGAATCAACAAATCACCAACTATATCCGCGGCAAAGTGCTGGAGATGATCGTGGTGGGGATCGCCACCTGGCTGGGGTTCTTGCTCTTTGGGCTGAACTATTCGCTGCTGCTGGCGGTGCTGGTCGGCTTCTCGGTACTTATTCCGTACATTGGCGCATTTGTGGTGACCATTCCGGTGGTTGGCGTGGCGCTATTCCAGTTTGGTGCAGGCACGGAATTCTGGAGCTGCTTCGCGGTGTATCTGATTATTCAGGCGCTGGACGGCAACCTGTTAGTACCGGTGTTGTTCTCCGAAGCGGTTAACCTGCATCCGCTGGTGATTATTTTATCGGTGGTGATCTTCGGTGGTTTGTGGGGATTCTGGGGCGTATTCTTCGCCATTCCATTGGCGACGCTGATCAAAGCCGTGATCCACGCCTGGCCCGATGGGCAAATAGCGCAAGAATAATCTTCAGCCCGACGAACTGTTTCGCCGGGCTGATTTTTCAGGATTCCTGACGTAAATAAATAGCCCGATAACACATACTCACCAGCACTGCACCGCCGATAATATTACCCAGCATCACCGGGAGCAGATTGGCGGTAATAAAATGGCTGACCGTCAGTGCAGGAAAATTGTCTGCGCTACTGTGCGCCAGTTGCCGAAGGGGCGTGGGGCAAAATGGCGAATGGCAATGGCGAACGGAATCACAAACAAATTGGCGATACAGTGCTCAAAGCCACTGGCGACAAACAGGGTGATGGGCAAAATCATAGCGACGATTTTGTCGCATAACGAACGCCCGCAATAACTCATCCACAGCGCCAGGCAAACCATCAGATTGCACATAATGCCGAGGCTGACAGATTCAGTAAATGTATGATGCATTTTGCCCTCGGCGCAGTGTAAAACCGCGACTCCCCACATCGCGTTTTCACTCATCACCAGCCCGGAAAACCAGATTAACAAACTGAAACAGGCAATACCTGCCAGATTACCGCAGGCCACCAGAAGTGCGTTAATCAGCCAAGTTCGCCAACTAATAACGCCCCGACTTTTTGCCATTACCGTCATTACCGACGAGGTGAACAGGTTGGTGCCGCAAACCGCCAGCAAAATAAAGCCAAGTGTAAAGCAAAGGCCGCCCACCAGATGGGTTAATGCCTGTGAAGACGGGGCATCGGCGATAACTGAAAGGTAAAAAGTAAATCCGATCGCCATAAACACGCCAGCGGACATCGCCATTAAAAAGACCGACACTTTACTGCGGGCAATTTTATGGGAGGCAATCCGTTCAGCGATTGCCGCTTTTCTGGCGCTCAACTGCAAGTCGAAAGAGAGTTTGTTTCTCATGCATACTCCTGCAAAAGCAGATTACAACACCTCGCGAACCGAGATTCCCAGACGCTGCATTCGTGACAGCAGCGTGGTGCGCTTCATCCCTAATCGTGTCGCCGCGCCACGGGGCCCGGCAACAATGCCATTGGTTTCTCGCAATACCTGAACAATGCGCTGACGTTCTTCTTCGTCATTCTCTGGCGTCGTCGGGTGCAGCAACTGCGCCATTGAACTGCGAAGCGCTGAATCTTCATTTAGCGTCGGCAGTAAACGGCTTTGTCGGACATTAAGATGTAAATTCAGACTGTTACCGCGAGTCAGCAGTACCGCTCGCTCAATCACGTTTTCCAGCTCGCGCACGTTGCCCGGCCAGTCCCACGACATCAACTGGCGTAGCGCCTCGGTCGGGATGGCGTCAATTGAACGATTCATATGGCGCGCCATTTTTTGCGTGAAATGCTTTGCTAAAAGAGGGATATCTTCCGGACGGTCGCGCAGCGGCGGCAATTCCAGTGGGAAGACATTCAGGCGATAAAAGAGATCGCTGCGAAACTGGCGATCTTCAACCATTTGCCACAAATCACGGTTGGTGGCGGCAATGACTCTGACATTTACCGGGATCGTTCTACTCCCGCCGAGACGCTCAATCTCCCGTTCCTGCAATACGCGCAGCAGTTTAGGCTGAAGTTCTAACGGCAGATCGCCAATTTCATCGAGAAACAACGTGCCGCCATCGGCAATTTCAAAACGACCACGATGGGTATTAATCGCACCAGTAAACGCCCCTTTGTCATGACCGAATAACTCACTTTCCAGAAGACTGGCGGGGATGGCAGCGCAGTTGATTTTGACCAGCGGCTTGTCGCGTCGCGGGCTAAGTTGATGGATCGCTCTGGCGATCACCTCTTTGCCGGTTCCGGTTTCACCGCAAATCAACACCGTACTGTCGCTCTTCGCCACAATATCTACCTGCTGGAGTAGGTCTTCCATTGCCTGGCTTTGATAGATAATGTCACCGACGCCCAGATTCGAAAGGAGCTGCTCGCTAAGCTGGTGGTTTTCTTGCTGCAAACTTTCCTGCAAATCGGTCATGCTACGCTAGGCATCGGCATTGCCAACGGCAATAGCGATGCGATCGGCTATGTGTTGTAGTAGCTGGCAGTTTTCCTCACTAAAGAGAGTGGAAGAGGTATGCGCCAGCAACAATGCACCCGGTGTATGGTTGCCAAAGGTAAGCGGTATAAGGAGCGCAGATTCGCAGCCGTTAGATGCAAGTAAGAGTAATAACGGGTCGCGTTGCCAGAGAAACAGATCATCTGCACGGTGCGTCAAGGTCGGTTGTCGGGTTTGTAGCGTTTGTGTCAGCAATACACTGTCGCCAGGCATATTGCGTGGCAGACACGCACAATGTGAGGCAGAAAGATCGCTGCACCACAGGCTGAACTTCTCGTTCTTTCGATGATCGCCCAGTACCATACTGACTGAAGCCAGACCGAAAAAATGATGGATCTCACGAGCGACGTCAGCGATCAGATCGTCGAGATCAAGATGTGACAGCACTGCATTAGTGATATCCACCAGTACCCGATGATGATCGCGATCTTTCTCCAGCAAACGCAGCGCCACCTGCTGTTCTTCATCATTGAGCCATGATTGCAGAACCGGGGTGATAATGCGTGCCAGCCAGTTAAACAGTGTGCAATCCTGGGGAGTAAAACGGCAGCCGTGGGTGCGAATAAAGCGTAGCTCCGCCATTCCACTACTGCCGAGAAGGACGGCGTGACGCGAATAATCGATCATCTCGCCCTGATACTCTGCTGTTGCCGTCACATCGCTGCCATCATCATGGTAGCGGTAATAGACGTTGCTTTTGAGAACATGCAGTTCAATAAGTTGTACCGGGCTGAACGGCGGCGGCAGCGGGATGAAGGCGCGTAATAAAGACGCCTTACCGTGTTTCTGTGCTAACCGCTCCGCGAGCATTCCGTTTACCGCTTCAATTGTTATTCCTTGCGGCGGGGCAAACATCGCCTCGTCTGACATAGCCATCAACAGTCCTTATTAATGAGAAATCCTTCTCACGCAATTTTTCTGGCCATCAGATAGATGGCCGGTTCCTGCACAATTTCATCCAACAGATGAATGAATTGAATGCTACGCGCCTGCCACACAGACGTTGCGTCATCTGCCAGTGGCGCGAATGCCCGGGTCAACAGGGCGGTGTGGCTGGCGTCAATAACAATCTCACCAAAAGTCATCACCCCCAGCATCTTACGTCGGGCTTGCTCCTCTTCGACCTGGGCAAGCCAATCTTCGTATTCCGTCAGTGGGCAGCGGAAGGCGACATTCAGACAATCAATCACGCCAACGTGATGGCCGATAGCCAGCGAGTAATACATTACCTGAGAGCTGTGTTCCGGCATCTCGTCGCTACTGGCGACAAACTTTTTTCGCAGCGTCCAGAAAACAATTTCCCCGCACTCTTCAGTCATGTAACCCCCGGAGTACGCGAAAGAGTTGCTGAACGATACTATTGAGACGTGGATCGTCGGCATCGCGCAACCAGGTGTTAACCCGATTTCCTGTAGGATCGTCGCTTAAATGGCGCAGGAGCCGATCGCAAATTTCTCGCCCCTGACGATAGCCCGCCAGCCGCCGCGCTTCTCGCTCAATGGCGATACGCTGTGATGGCGGGATCTGCGGCCACAACGGTTGCATAGTCACCCCGGTGGGATCGCGATAATCCACCGCGTGAATCTTCTGTTGCAGCAAACCGAGCGCCACGGCGAAACCGTGAATGGTGGCGGCCGGTGTTGGCGGGCAGCCGGGGATCCAAACATCAATGGGGACAATGGTGTCGCTGCCGCCCCAGACGCTGTAGAGATCGTGGAAAATCCGCCGCCGGCACCGCACGCGCCGTAGGAAACACAGATTTTATGATCGGGGGCAGACTCATACGCCCGAAGTGCAGGCATACGCATCGCCCGGGTGACTGCGCCAGTAAATAACAAAATATCGGCGTGACGCGGTGATGAAACAACCTTAATGCCAAAACGTTCTGCGTCGAATACTGGTGTAATGGCGGCAAAAATTTCGATTTCACAGGCGTTGCAGCCACCGCAATCGACGCGATAAACGTAGGCTGAGCGACGGATATCCTGTAGCAAATGCCGCTTCATCTTTTGCGTTTGCTCGTCCAGCGTGATGGGCTGGCTGACATGTTGTGTAAGCACTGGACTCATAGCTGCTCCTTAGCCACCAGCGGTACATCTGTATCGTCGTTGAGCAGCGTCGCGCGTTGTTTGCACTCCGGGCAGACGCTCGCTTGCGCCCATAACATTTCGCGGTTTTGTGGCGCATTTTGTTGCTGTGCCAACAATTCAGCAGCCAGTGCGACGGTTTTTTGCTGGGCAAACGGGCGTTCGCAACGGCTGCAACGTTGTAGATGGAACGTCGCGCGGGTATAGAGATCGGCTTTATTGGTGACGGTCAGTTCAAAGTTATTGGTAAGCTGGATGGCTCTGGTCGGGCACACTTCTTCACAACGTCCGCAGTAAATACAACGCCCCAGATAGAGCTGCCAGGTGCGCGAATTTTGCTGGTCGTCGGTCTGGATAGTCAGCGCATTTGCCGGACAAGCACAGGCGCAGGCACCGCAGGCAATACATTGGCTGGGCATCAGGTCCGGTTTCCCGCGAAAGCCTGGGCTGACCTCCAGTGGCGCGAAGGGATATTTCACCGTCGCGGTTCCGGCGCGCATAATAGTTTTCAGTAACTTCAGCATCTTCTGTCCTTACTTCAGCGGCGAACGGTTACGATCAATGCCGTAGCGTTCGATCTCTTTATACGGCACGGTTTTTGACTGGCGCTTGCGCACATCTACCAGCGTCACACGGTCGGTACAGGAGTAGCAGGGATCAAGGCTACCGATAATCAGCGGTGCGTCAGAAACGGTATTGCCGCGCAGCATGTAACGCAACACCGGCCAGTTGGCGTAGGTGGCGGCACGGCAGCGCCAGCGGAACAATTTTTGGTTATCACCGAGCATGCTCCAGTGCACGTCTTCACCGCGTGGCGCTTCAACAAAGCCCAGCGCGAATGCGTGAGGTTTATAGCTAAAGCCTTCGGTCAGCAGTGGGGTATCCGGCATGTTGTCGAGGGCAAATTCCAGCATTGCCAGCGAATCAAACGTCTCTTTGACACGGACCATCACGCGGGAGAAAACATCGCCGCCGGTAAAGGTAAACAGTGTTTTTGGAATATTGCCGTAGTCGGCGTAGGGGTGATCAAAGCGCAAATCACGGGCGATTTGTCGGTCGAGAATGCCAATGCCCTGAGTGCGTTGTTCCATATTCGGCGTAGCAAGCAGCATCTCTACCAGCTCCGACACGTCGGCGCGCATCTCGCGCACCAGTTTCAGCGTTTGCAGACGTTGCTCTTTGAGAATATCGCGGCGAACACCACCAATCAGATTCAGACCGTAGGTTTTACGCGACCCGATCAGCAATTCCGCCATCGTCATCGACTTTTCCCGCACTCGGAAAAATTGCATAAAGCCGGTATCAAAACCAACGAAATGGCAGGAGAGGCCAAGGTTAAGCAAATGACTGTGTAGCCGTTCGACTTCCAGCAGAATCGAGCGAATAGTATGTGCTCGTTGCGGCACCTCAATCCCCAGTGCATTTTCAACCGAATTGGTATAGGCCACACTGTGGGCAAAACCGCAAATCCCACACACGCGGTCCGATAAGAAGGTCACTTCGTTGTAGCCCATCCGCGTTTCTGCCAGTTTCTCCATGCCGCGATGGACATAAAACAGGCGGTAATCAGCATCGACAATTTGCTCGCCATCCACAAACAAGCGGAAGTGACCCGGTTCATCGGAGGTGATATGCAGCGGGCCGACAGGGATCACCCGCGCATCGCTGTTGCCCTCATTGATAAACGCATACGTTTCGGAATCTGTCGTCGGTTCAGGGCGCAGTCGATAATCCATCGCATCTTTGCGCAGCGGATGCATATCTTCCGGCCAGTCATCGGGCAACACCAGGCGACGCTGATCCGGCAGGCCAACCGGAATCAGCCCGTACATATCGCGAATTTCTCGCTCGCCCCAGACCGCGGCAGGGACGCGCGGTGTGACTGACGGAAACTCCCGACTGTCGGCATCGACCAGTGCCTTCACCACGATCCAGCATTTTTCGGCCCCTTCCATTGAAAGGGCATAATAAACCGCGTAATGACCGTTAAGTGTCCGCTCGTCGTTGCCAAACAGGACTGGAAGCCAGCCATCATGTTGATAATAAAGATAATGTACAACGTCAGGCAGCAGATTGATTTTCACCGTAATGGTGACCTGTTCAGGCGTTTGTCGCTCTTCATCCAGCACCGCGCCGGGGAACTGCGTTTTCAGGGCGGCGAGAATCGCTTCGCCACGATTTGACGATGAATTAACGTTCACTGTGTTTCTCCGAAACAGATGCGGTGCCTGAAGGCAAAAAATCATGCCAGGTGCTACGTTGTGCAGGCAGGTCGTGCGTCCCTGAGAGGACTATAGTGGAAGCGCCCGCCAGGATCCTGATGACAGGTTGTGGAATATGCGTTCCCATCGCCAGCATCATGACCAGCAGAATCACCATTGGCGAGGTGGTCAACCAGCCGAGATCACCCCGGTTAACGGCCTGCGGCGGTTTCGCCATTAACACCCGCGCAGCCATCCGTACCAGGCCCGCCAGCACCAGCGTTAACAGCAATAACAGCAGGACGATAATCAGCAGGTGATTACGTGCCAGTCCTGCGGTAACGGTCATAAATTCGCTAAGAAAAATGTTGAAGGGCGGCATCCCTGCCAGCGCCAGCGCACCGCCGCCAAACAGCACGGCGGTAAATGGCATGATTTTGAGCATCCCACAGACGACGTTGAGATCGCGCGTGCCGTACTTGAGCAGTACATTGCCGGAACCGCAGAACAGCAGCGTTTTTGCCAGACTGTGGTTTAAGGTGTGCAGCAGCGCGGCAAAAATTCCCAGCGGCCCGCCAATGCCTAGCGCCACCGCGACCAGCCCCATGTTCTCCACGCTGGAGTACGCCAGCAGACGCTTAATGTCCCGCTGTACCAGAATGAAAAATGCCGCCACGGCAACCGACAACATGCCGAAGATGAGCAACAACCGGTTGGGGAAATCGCTGCCGATGGCTTGGCAAATAATGATGTAATAGCGAATCAGCACCAACAGCGCGCAGTTCAGCAATACGGCGGAGAGCAGGGCGCTGACCGGACTCGGCGCTTCACTGTGAGCATCCGGCAGCCAGGCGTGCATGGGAAATAGCCCGGTTTTGGTACCAAAGCCAATTAGCACAAACACAAAGGCCAACAGCATTAATGTTGGGTCAAGCAAGGACGATTGCTTAAGAACCTCGCTCCAGAATATCGCCATTTCTGCCTGCGGCATAACGCTGGCGGCGTTGGCGTATACCAGCACGGTACCGAACAGACCAAAAGCGACACCAACAGTACAAATAATGATGTACTTCCATGCTGATTCCAGCGATGAACGCTGACCGTAAATGCCTACCAGAAACGCCGAGCTTAAGGTGGTGGCTTCGATCGCCGCCCACATCACAATCAGGTTATTGCTGGTAACAACCAGCAGCATGGTGAACAAAAACAGATGGAAGAAACCGTAGTAATCGCACAGTGTAACGGGTGAAAGCTCGCCGTGTGCCACTTCATGACGCATGTAGCCAATCGAGTAAACACCGGTGAGAAAGCCAATCACACCAAGAATGGCGAGGAACAAACCGCCCAGACCATCAATATGAAGCCACAGTCCCGCAGCGAATATTTCTCCTGCATCAGCGGCAGTTTGGACCACCCAGAGTGCCAGAATCAGCAGCAGTGTGATCCCTAAGCTATGTAATACAGTCACCGTACAAGTCGCAGAGAGCCCCCGTTTCCGGCAGGCAAAACAGAGCAGCGAAAAAAGCAGCGGCGTGAGCAGGAGTAAAGCGAACATCACAGAATAACTCATCTCATTATCCCTTCAGCGCGGTCAAGTTGTTCACGTCCAGCGTGCCGTGGGTACGCCATATTTTTCTTGCCAGTAACACCATCACAATGACGGCGAAGATGGCGTCGGTAGCGATACCTATTTCCACCAGTTCCGGTGCTCGCCAGGCAAGAAGCGCCAGCACCAGATGGGAGCCGTTTTCCATCAGGCAGTAACCAAAAATTTGCCGCAGGATATTGCGCTGGCTGACAATGCACAGCAGGCCAAGCAGAAAATGACCTAACGCTACCGCCAGCGCCGGTTTCAGCCCGGTAGCCATCGGTAGCTTCACGGGCTGAACGACAAATGCGCAAAGCAGGACAATTAACGCCGCGAGCAGTGCCATCATTGCCGGACCGAATAACGCTTTTTCCGGGATGTTCTGGGGAATATTTCGTGCAGCGTAAGTCATGATTAACGGTACCAGCAGCACTTTGGTGATAAAGGCGCTGGCGGACCAGATCAGCAGTTGCTCTGCGGCGAACAGGCACGAGAGAGTGGCGAAAATAGACACCAGCACCAGCGACTGGCAGGCGTAAAATCCGCATGACAGGCGATAGCTTTTGACGCTAATCACAAACAGCGATGTCAGCATCATCAGTCCCGCCAGATTATTTACGATCATAGAACCGGTCATTCATCATCTCCTTACTGCAACCAGGTCGCGGCGATTACGCTGGAAATCAGCGACATCACAATCAGTACAATCAACACCAGGCGCATTGACCCTGGCAGCGGTGCGGCATCGGCGACGGCCTCGCTCGGTTTGCCAGGCACAACGCGACCAAACCAGCGAATAAACCAGGCGAAACTGGCGACCGATTCAATCATCAGCAGAATCATGGCGGGCAGCAGGATCCAGTACTCCACTGACAACGCAAAACCGGCAGCAAACAGCGGGAATTTACTGAAGAAGCCGTTGAACGGCGGCACACCGGTAATCGCCAGCGCTGCCACGCAGAAACCCACGCCTGGCAACGGCAGGGTGTGCAATACGCCACGCAGACGCGGCAACAAGCGCGTGCCGCAGCTGTAACTCAGCGCACCTGCTACAAGGAAAAACAGGCTTTTAGCGAACGCGTGGTTGACGATGTAGGCGATGCTGCCCTCCAGTGCCAGCCGCCCACTTTCACCTTCGATGCGGCGTGGAGATAGGCACTGATCGGTGTTGGCGCTTCCATTGCATCCGGTAGCCACGCTTGCATCGGTAGCTGGGCCGATTTCCCCCACGCGGCAAACAGGATGCCGCCATAAACCAGATAACGTGCGTCGCCATGTAACTCGCTCATCGCGCTAAGCACACACGTTCCGGTCTGCAAAAACAGCGTGGCGGCGGCAAGATACAACCCCAACGAACCGATATGGGTGATAAGCAACGCTTTTAGTGCTGAACGCTGCGCTTTATCGCTCTGGTAATAATTGATCAACGCCCAGGAGCAGCCGCCCGTAATTTCAAAAAACAACAACTGACCGAGCAGCGTCGAGGAGAGTACCAGTCCCGCCATCGCGCCGATAAACACCAGCAAAAATGCGTAATAACGATTCGTGCCGTTATGCGGGTGTTCGCGATTTTTATCCGTCAGATAACCCGTGGAGTAGATCGTGACCAGCAAACCGAGAAACACCACCACAAACAGAATCAGCGTACTCACGCGATCAATGACCAGGCCAAACAATGCCACATCCCCCACGTTGACCAACGTCAACGTGACGGCAACTTTATCGGCCTGATAAAACGCGGAGATCAGCGACAACATGCACAGCGTGGTCAGCGCGGCGAACAAAACCCCCCATTCGGCGGCCCGACGTTGTGGCGAAAACGAAACGACCAGTGCGCCGATAAAAGGCAGCAATAACGTCGTCAGAGCAAGATTTTCCATATTCCGTCAGTGCTCCTTACAGACCGGTTAACCAGAAGACCCATGCAAGCGCAGCAAGGCTGAAGCCAAGCCAGGTCACATGGTGAATGAGTAAAAAACGCCCGCGTGCCAGCGTGTTTTCTGCGATTGAGGCCAGTACAAAAATCAGCAAAACCTTGAGCAGCGTAACGACAAGTGAAGTCAGCAGGCAGGCGAGAGAAAGTTCTTGCGCGCGCCCAAAGGACAGAAACAGGGCCACAAACAGTGATGCCATCACGACCTGTTTCAGCCCCAGCCCCCATTTCGCTAGCGCCAGCCCGGCACCGGAATATTCGGTCAGCGGGCCTTCCTGTAATTCCTGTTCTGCTTCAGCAACATCAAAGGGAATTTTTCCCATCTCAATGAAGCAGGCAAAACCACAGGCCAGTAACGCCAGTACGGTGGTTAGCGGCGAGTTCCAGCCCATCGCCAGCGTATTGCTGATCATCTCGATATGCGTGGAACCTGCTATCAGCGCCAATACCAGCAGTGAGAGAATAAGCATTGGTTCGACCAGAATGCCGAGCGTCAACTCGCGACTGGCACCGACTCCCGCAAACGGACTTCCGGTATCCAGCCCGGAAAGAGCAAAGAAAAAACGAAACAGGGCAAGAAGATAGATAAGGGTGATCAGATCGCCGCCGCCCGCAAAAGGGGAAACGGTAATAAACAGTGGTAAGGCCATCGCCAGCACCAGCATGCTGCTGATTAATACCCACGGCATCAGGCGGAACATCAGACCTGAAGATGTCGGCGCAACTTCCTGGCGTTTAAACAGTTTGTGGATATCGCGATAATCCTGCCAGATCCCCGGCCCGCGGCGGGAGTGCATACGCGCGCGTATCTGCCGGGAAATACCCGTAAAAAGTGGGGTTAGCATCAGCAGAATCACGGCCTGTGCTAACGCAAAAATAACCAGATATCCGTCGCAAAGAGTTTGTCTCATGGTGATTTCCTTAGACGGCAATAGCGATTAGCAGCACAACCAGTGCGGCGACCACATACAGGCAATAGAGACGAAAGTCGCCGCTTTGCAGATGCTGTATTTCTTTGGCCAGCCGTTGGGTGGCGCTCACGATGGGGCGGATCACCCGCTCATCCCAGAAGGGTTCTGTGCTCTGAGCCCTGGCGGTGACGTGCGCAAAACCTTTATTTAGCCTCAGCGTAGGGTCGAGCTGTTGTCGTAGACGAAATAACGCAGAGAAGACCACACGCAGCGGCTGCATCACGCCATTGCCTGACGGGGCCATCGCATTTTCCCAGCCGTAGCCGCATGCCCAGGCATCTCCTGTGCGACGAAACGCTGCGCGGCGCGAACGACACCACAGCCAGTAAAGGCCAGGCAGCAAAGGCATCGCCAGTAGTAACAGCAACAGTAATGAGGGGGTGACCTGTGTATGAAACGTGCCGGGTACAAGTGCTATTCCGCTGGCGACAGTGACGGGAGGGGTATTGGTAAACGCATGGGCAATATGCATTATCTTCGGTGCCAGCCAACTGGCACTAAGCGCAATTAATACGCAGAGTGCCGCGAGCAGTAGCATGGCGACGATCATCGTATTTGGCACTTCCTGTGCCTCTTCAGCGTGTGTACTGCGCGGCGCACCACAGAAAGTAATACCGTACATTTTTACGAAGCACATTACTGCCAGCCCACCAGTGACTGCCAGCATTACCATAGCAATAGGACCCGCAAGTTGTAGCGCTACGGCTTCCACACGACTTAGTGAGAACAGCGACTGCCAGGTGTACCATTCGCTGATAAAACCATTCAGCGGAGGAATGGCTGATATCGCGAGGCAACCAATCAGGCATGCTGCGGCTGTCCACGGCATCCGTTTCGCCAGTGCCCCCATTTTTTCCATGTCGTGGGTATGCAAACGCGAAATAATCGCGCCCGCGCCGAGAAATAGCAGCCCTTTGAACAGCGCATGGTTGAGCAGATGAAACAGTGCGCCGAGCAGTCCAACCACGGTGAGCAGCGGGTCGTGCAGTGACAGACCGACCATCGCCACACCGACTGCCAGCAAAATAATGCCGACGTTTTCGACGGTACTCCAGGCCAGCAGCCGTTTGATATCCTGTTCCGCCAGCGCATACAGCACGCCCAGGAGCGCGGAGATTGCGCCGATCGCCATCACCAGAATGCCCCACCACAGCGGCAAACCCGTTTGCGCCAGCAGGTCCATCGCTACTTTCAGGATGCCGAAAATACCGATTTTGACCATTACGCCAGACATCAACGCCGAAGCGTGCGATGGTGCGGCAGGGTGAGCGCGCGGCAACCAGCTGTGCAACGGCATCATCCCGGCTTTCGCGCCAAAACCGAAAAAGGCCAGCAGGAACACCGCCGACGCCAGCCCCGGAGAAAGTGAAAGCGTGCGGAAACTGGCAAAATCGAGGCTGCCGCTTTCGCGCCCCATCAGCAAGAAGGCGATCATAATCAGCACCGATCCGGCGTGGGCGATAAAAAAGTAGAGCATGCCAGCGTTGATCGACGTTTTATCCTGCCTGGCAATGACCAGAAACCTGGAAGACAGCGACATCATTTCAAACAGCACGATGAACCAAAAAGCGTTGTCCATCACCAGCAGGGCAACCATCGATGCGATGAAAAGATTCATAAAGAAGCCCATCGCCGCCGCGCCTTTGCCCTCGTATTCGCGCATATAAGTCAATGAATAGAGCGAACAAACCACCACCAGCAAGGAGATAACCAGCACCATAAATGCCGAGAGGCTATCCATTCGCAGGGTTAAATCGGCAAAGTCAAAAGGGGTGGCAAAATGGGCGACTAAAGTTACACCAGCATGTAATTGCGTAATTCCGCTGATGATGCCAATCACGCCGCCCACCAGCGATGTGATGCCGGAAAGCTTAATAGCCAGTCTGTCCAGACCGAGTAAAAACAGCGAAGCCAGACTGGCAAACAGATAGAGGATCAGCGACCAGGTTAATAATTGCAGGGCATCCATTAGTGTTGCTCCTGAGTGAGGGAAAGGGGATCCTCCCCGCCATTGGCAAACCAGCTTGCGGCAAGGCGCTGTTTTTCTTTCATCTGACGTTGCAGGCTATCGTCGGTGATCAGCCGTAACGCCTGATTCGGGCAAGCGCGAACGCAGGCCGGACCTTCTGGCAAGAAATCACACAGGTCGCATTTCACCGCGACGGTCTGGACACCCGGTTCCCAGCGCAGCAACGCATGTTGGGGCAGCACGTTTTCTTCGCCGTCTTTGAGTGAGCCTTCAGCCTGAAAAACATATTGCGCATGGGCATTCACCGGACGGCTTCCTGAAGCGCTGATTGCGCCAAATGGGCAGACCACGGCGCAAAGCTTGCAGCCAATACAGAGGCTTTCGTTGAGTTGGATCGCATCATCCCTCTGAGAGATGGCATTGACCGGGCAGACCTGCAGGCAAGGGGCTTCCTCACAGTGATGACACACGACAGGGGCAGTGATTGTTGACGTCTTCGCCAGGGCCAGGCGCGGGTGTTGCTGTAAACCTTGCGTTTTATGCACGTCCGAACAGGCAGCGAGACAGGTATTACATCCTGTACACCACAGTGGTTCGGCCACCACAAAGCGGTTCATGTCGGCTCCTTGAAAATGATATGAAACATTGCATTTCATATTGCATAAAGGATGCCATTCTTATTAACTCAATATATTCAATAAGTTATGTATTGACTGGATTCTGAACGGTACAAAAATGATGGTCATTAACGTTCAGCAAAAAATGGATTCGACACCCGTGTCGCAGGGGAAAGCGAGAATGTGATCTTGATCACGAGAAGTGAGGTATGCTGGCCGCAAGCGCAGCCAGCACGGAATGGAGCAAAGTAATCAGGCGTGTTCTTTCAGCCAGTTCAGCACAACGTCGTGGTGATTGCTGGTTTTGAAATCGTCAAAGACATGTTCGATTTTGCCATCAGCGTCAATCAGGAAGCTGATGCGATGAATGCCATCGTAGGTTTTGCCCATGAAGGACTTTTCACCCCAGACGCCGAATTGTTCGCACACCTGGTGGTCCTCATCAGACAGGAGCGTAAAGTTAAGCAGCTCTTTTTCCGCAAAACGGGAGAGTTTTTCGGGTTTATCGGTGCTGATACCCAGCACATCAACGCCCGCTTTTTTCAACTCATCCATGTTATCGCGTAAGCCGCAGGCCTGTACGGTACAGCCGGGGGTCATGGCTTTCGGGTAGAAATAAACCAGAACACGCTGTCCCTGGAAGTCGGTCAAATTAACTTGTTCTCCGTCTTGATCCGGCAAGCTAAATTTCGGTGCGATATCACCGGCTTTCAGTGGATTCATTACTTAACTCCATCCTGTTCATCATGTTGGGAATAATTGACGACGTTAATACTGCCTTGTGCATTGAGTTCTGTACATAGGGCTTTGAACGCTTGCTCAATATTTGCTGCGTCCGCAGATGCGGGGCTGTGGGCGGTTATCTGAATATGCAACTGCGCAGCCCGTTCATTTTCAGCAGGTTGCGTGCGCGACACCAGCTCCGCAATGTTCATATGATGCGCGTCGAAAAGTGCTGTGAAGCGTTCAATTAAATGCGGGGAGTCTGCCACATCGACCTGAACCCAGACAGATGCTGGCATTGGCGGACGCGGACGCGCCGTCGTGCGCTTCATCACGATTAAAAGATCCAGTTCGGCACCTTTCAACGGTAACGTTGATTCAATCAGAGTAATGGCATTCCATGAACCGGAAAGCAGCATAATAAACGTGAACTCTTCTCCCAGCATCGCCAGGCGACTGTCTTCAATATTACAGCCGCAACTACTGACATGACGGGTGATGGTGTTCACAATTCCAGGGCGATCGGCACCCAACGCAGTGATCACCAGATAATGTTGCGATGACAGTGTCAAACTGGTTATTCCTTTAAGGGGTGAGTTGTTCTTAAGGAAAGCATAAAAAAAACATGCATACAACAATCAGAACGGTTCTGTCTGCTTGCTTTTAATGCCATACCAAACGTACCATTGAGACACTTGTTTGCACAGAGGATGGCCCATGTTCACGGGAAGTATTGTCGCGATTGTTACTCCGATGGATGAAAAAGGTAATGTCTGTCGGGCTAGCTTGAAAAAACTGATTGATTATCATGTCGCCAGCGGTACTTCGGCGATCGTTTCTGTTGGCACCACTGGCGAGTCCGCTACCTTAAATCATGACGAACATGCTGATGTGGTGATGATGACGCTGGAGCTGGCTGATGGGCGCATTCCGGTAATTGCCGGGACCGGCGCTAACGCTACTGCGGAAGCCATTAGCCTGACGCAGCGCTTCAATGACAGTGGTATCGTCGGCTGCCTGACGGTAACCCCTTACTACAATCGTCCGTCGCAAGAAGGTTTGTATCAGCATTTCAAAGCCATCGCTGAGCATACTGACCTGCCGCAAATTCTGTATAATGTGCCGTCCCGTACTGGCTGCGATCTGCTCCCGGAAACGGTGGGCCGTCTGGCGAAAGTAAAAAATATTATCGGAATCAAAGAGGCAACAGGGAACTTAACGCGTGTAAACCAGATCAAAGAGCTGGTTTCAGATGATTTTGTTCTGCTGAGCGGCGATGATGCGAGCGCGCTGGACTTCATGCAATTGGGCGGTCATGGGGTTATTTCCGTTACGGCTAACGTCGCAGCGCGTGATATGGCCCAGATGTGCAAACTGGCAGCAGAAGGGCATTTTGCCGAGGCACGCGTTATTAATCAGCGTCTGATGCCATTACACAACAAACTATTTGTCGAACCCAATCCAATCCCGGTGAAATGGGCATGTAAGGAACTGGGTCTTGTGGCGACCGATACGCTGCGCCTGCCAATGACACCAATCACCGACAGTGGTCGTGAGACGGTCAGAGCGGCGCTTAAGCATGCCGGTTTGCTGTAAAGTTTAGGGAGATTTGATGGCTTACTCTGTTCAAAAGTCGCGCCTGGCAAAGGTTGCGGGTGTTTCGCTTGTTTTATTACTCGCTGCCTGTAGTTCTGACTCACGCTATAAGCGTCAGGTCAGTGGTGATGAAGCCTACCTGGAAGCGGCACCGCTTGCGGAGCTTCATGCCCCGGCTGGAATGATTTTGCCGGTGACCTCCGGTGATTATGCAATCCCGGTGACCAACGGTAGTGGTGCTGTCGGTAAGGCGCTGGACATTCGTCCACCAGCCCAGCCGCTGGCACTGGTTTCTGGCGCGCGTACCCAGTTCACGGGCGATACCGCTTCATTGCTGGTGGAAAATGGTCGTGGCAATACTCTGTGGCCGCAGGTGGTTAGTGTGCTGCAGGCGAAAAACTACACCATCACCCAACGTGATGATGCTGGTCAGACACTGACCACCGATTGGGTACAATGGAACCGTCTGGACGAAGACGAGCAGTATCGTGGTCGTTATCAAATCTCTGTTAAGCCGCAGGGTTATCAGCAGGCGGTTACGGTTAAACTGCTGAACCTGGAACAGGCGGGCAAACCGGTTGCAGACGCGGCTTCCATGCAGCGTTACAGCACGGAGATGATGAACGTTATTTCCGCCGGTCTGGATAAATCTGCCACTGACGCCGCGAACGCTGCGCAAAATCGTGCCTCCACCACTATGGACGTACAAAGTGCAGCTGATGACACCGGTTTACCGATGCTGGTCGTACGCGGGCCGTTCAATGTGGTTTGGCAACGTCTGCCAGCGGCGCTGGAAAAAGTGGGCATGAAAGTGACCGACAGCACCCGTTCGCAGGGTAACATGGCCGTAACTTATAAGCCGCTGTCTGACAGCGACTGGCAGGAACTGGGCGCGAGCGATCCAGGCCTGGCATCCGGTGACTATAAACTGCAGGTTGGCGATTTAGATAACCGCAGCAGCCTACAGTTCATCGATCCGAAAGGTCATACTCTGACTCAGAGTCAGAACGACGCGCTGGTAGCTGTCTTCCAGGCTGCGTTTAGCAAGTAAAAATACAGGGCTGGAATCATCCGGCCCTTTTTTCTGATATGATACGCAAACGTGTGCGTCGGCAGGAAAACGCGATTTTAGCGGTAATTCGCACGAAATTTGTTTGTCGGACGTAGTTCGGATAAGGCGTTCACGCCGCATCCGACAAAACATCCGGCACACCAGACAGCAAAAGATTTTAAAACGTTAATTCACACCCAGGAGTGATAAAGATGCAAAAGCAAGCTGAGTTGTATCGTGGTAAAGCGAAAACCGTATACAGCACGGAAAACCCGGACCTGTTGGTGCTCGAATTCCGCAATGATACGTCAGCAGGGGATGGCGCGCGCATTGAGCAGTTTGATCGCAAAGGTATGGTGAACAACAAGTTCAACTACTTCATCATGAGCAAACTGGCTGAAGCGGGTATCCCGACTCAAATGGAGCGTCTGCTCTCCGATACCGAATGTCTGGTGAAAAAGCTGGATATGGTGCCGGTTGAGTGTGTCGTGCGTAACCGTGCTGCTGGCTCTCTGGTGAAACGTCTTGGAATCGAAGAAGGTATTGAGCTGAACCCGCCGCTGTTCGATCTGTTCCTGAAAAACGACGCCATGCACGATCCGATGGTCAACGAATCTTACTGCGAAACCTTTGGCTGGGTGAGCAAAGAGAACCTGGCGCGTATGAAAGAGCTGACCTACAAAGCGAACGACGTGCTGAAAAAACTGTTCGATGATGCTGGTCTGATTCTGGTCGACTTCAAGCTGGAGTTTGGCCTGTACAAAGGTGAAGTGGTACTGGGCGATGAGTTCTCCCCGGACGGCAGCCGCCTGTGGGACAAAGAAACACTGGAGAAAATGGACAAAGACCGTTTCCGCCAGAGCCTCGGTGGCCTGATCGAAGCCTATGAAGCCGTCGCCCGCCGCCTGGGTGTACAGCTGGACTGATTTTTCTGGTTGCTTGTTTCTTTAGCCGGAGGGTACTCCGGCTAAATGTCTTTGATACCCCCGCTACAATACTTCTCATTATCTCCCTTTGACAGGAAAGTCATACCAGGCCAATATGTATATACATAACGTATATCCCAAAAAGGGGGGGCTATGGAAACTACTGTATTTTTAAGTAATCGCAGTCAGGCCGTCAGATTACCGAAAGCGGTCGCTCTGCCAGAAGACGTTAAGAAAGTAGAAATTATTGCGATTGGTCGTACAAGAATCATCACTCCCGCCGGTGAGTCCTGGGACAGTTGGTTTGATGGCGAAAATGTGAGTGCGGATTTTATGGATATCCGTGATCAACCCGCAATGCAGGAAAGGGAATCATTTTGATGCTGAAATTCATGCTGGATACCAATATCTGTATTTTCACTATTAAGAATAAACCAGTACATGTCAGAGAGCGGTTTAACCTGAATTCTGGCCGGATGTGTATAAGTTCTGTAACATTGATGGAGCTTATCTATGGGGCAGAAAAAAGTCAGATGCCAGAACGCAATTTGGCGGTTATTGAAGGTTTCGTATCTCGTTTGGTAGTGCTTGATTATGATAGTGCTGCTGCGACGCATACCGGGCAAATCAGGGCCGAGCTTGCCCGGCAGGGAAGGCCTGTTGGACCTTTTGACCAGATGATAGCGGGACATGCTCGCAGTCGCGGTTTGATTGTGGTTACCAACAATACCCGAGAGTTTGAGCGAGTGGCGGGAATCAGACTAGAAGACTGGAGCTAACATTCTCTTTTACTTCTAACATTCGTAAATTATATAACGTGGCATGAAGCCTTAATTCCTCCGCCATTTCATCCCGCTTTCCTGTGGTAATCTTCCTCTGAACCACCTACGATCATTTCTATAATGAATATATTGTTGAGGTATCTATGCGTTGGCAAGGGCGACGTGAAAGTGACAATGTTGAAGACAGGCGCAACAGCTCCGGTGGTCCGTCTATGGGCGGTCCTGGTTTTCGCCTGCCAAGCGGTAAAGGCGGGCTGATTTTACTGTTAGTCGTGCTGGTTGCAGGCTACTATGGTGTTGATTTAACCGGGTTAATGACTGGACAGCCGGTTTCCCAACAACAATCAACGCGGTCCATTAGCCCTAATGAAGACGAAGCTGCAAAATTCACCTCGGTGATTCTGGCAACCACGGAAGACACCTGGGGACAACAGTTCGAGAAGATGGGTAAGACCTATCAGCAACCGAAGCTGGTCATGTACCGTGGAATGACGCGCACCGGCTGCGGGGCTGGTCAGTCCATTATGGGGCCGTTCTATTGCCCGGCGGATGGCACAGTTTATATCGATCTCTCCTTCTATGATGACATGAAAGACAAACTTGGCGCGGATGGCGATTTTGCCCAGGGGTACGTTATCGCCCATGAAGTCGGTCATCATGTGCAGAAACTGTTAGGCATCGAGCCGAAAGTTCGTCAACTGCAACAAAACGCGACGCAGGCGGAAGTGAACCGCTTATCTGTGCGTATGGAACTCCAGGCCGACTGTTTTGCCGGTGTCTGGGGGCATAGTATGCAGCAGCAAGGCGTTCTGGAAACCGGCGATCTGGAAGAGGCGCTGAACGCGGCGCAGGCCATCGGCGATGACCGTTTACAACAGCAAAGTCAGGGGCGAGTAGTACCAGATAGTTTCACACATGGCACTTCTCAGCAACGCTACAGCTGGTTTAAACGTGGTTTCGACAGCGGCGATCCGGCACAATGCAATACTTTTGGTAAAAGCATTTAACTTCCGGGGCAGGGATGGCTGAACTGACTGCGCTTCACACATTAACAGCGCAAATGAAACGTGAAGGGATCCGCCGCTTGCTGGTGTTGAGCGGGGAAGAGGGTTGGTGTTTTGATCATGCGCTTAAGTTGCGTGATGCCTTACCTGGCGACTGGCTGTGGATTTCGCCGCAGCCAGATGCTGAAAACCACTGTTCACCCTCGGCGCTACAAACTTTACTTGGGCGCGAGTTCCGGCATGCGGTATTCGACGCCCGCCACGGCTTTGATGCCGCTGCCTTTGCAGCACTTAGCGGAACGTTGAAAGCGGGAAGCTGGCTGGTTTTGTTACTCCCTGTATGGGAAGAGTGGGAAAACCAACCTGATGCCGACTCGCTGCGCTGGAGTGATTGCCCTGACCCTATTGCGACGCCGCATTTTGTCCAGCATCTCAAACGCGTACTTACGGCGGATAACGACGCTATCCTCTGGCGGCAAAACCAGCCGTTCTCGTTGGCGCATTTTACTCCCCGTACTGACTGGCACCCCGCGACCGGCGCACCACAACCAGAACAACAGCAACTCTTACAGCAGCTACTGACCATGCCTCCGGGCGTGGCAGCGGTAACGGCTGCGCGTGGGCGCGGTAAGTCGGCGTTGGCAGGGCAACTCATTTCTCGTATTGCGGGCAGTGCGATTGTCACCGCGCCCGCAAAAGCGGCAACGGATGTACTGGCACAATTTGCGGGCGAGAAGTTTCGCTTTATTGCACCGGATGCCTTGTTAGCCAGCGATGAGCAAGCCGACTGGCTGGTGGTCGACGAAGCCGCAGCCATACCTGCGCCGTTGTTGCATCAACTGGTATCGCGTTTTCCTCGAACGTTGTTAACCACTACGGTGCAGGGCTACGAAGGCACCGGACGTGGTTTTTTGCTGAAATTTTGCGCTCGCTTTCCGCATTTACACCGTTTTGAACTGCAACAGCCGATCCGCTGGGCACAGGGATGCCCGCTGGAAAAAATGGTTAGTGAGGCACTGGTTTTTGACGATGAAAACTTCACCCATACACCACAAGGCAATATCGTCATTTCCGCATTTGAACAAACGTTATGGCGAAGCGAGCCAGAAACGCCGTTAAAGGTTTATCAGTTATTGTCTGGTGCGCACTACCGGACTTCGCCGCTGGATTTACGCCGGATGATGGATGCACCAGGGCAACATTTTTTACAGGCGGCTGGCGAAAACGAGATTGCCGGAGCGCTGTGGCTGGTGGATGAGGGGGGATTATCTCAACAACTCAGTCAGGCGGTATGGGCAGGTTTTCGTCGCCCGCGGGGTAATCTGGTGGCCCAGTCGCTGGCGGCGCACGGTAGCAATCCACTGGCAGCGACATTGCGTGGACGGCGGGTCAGCCGGATAGCAGTTCATCCGGCGCGTCAGCGGGAAGGCACAGGGCAGCAACTTATTGCTGGTGCTTTGCAATATACGCGTGACCTCGACTATCTTTCGGTGAGTTTTGGTTACACCGGGGAGTTATGGCGTTTCTGGCACCGCTGCGGTTTTGTGCTGGTGCGGATGGGTAATCATCGTGAAGCCAGCAGCGGTTGCTATACGGCGATGGCGCTGTTACCGATGAGTGATGCGGGTAAACAGCTGGCTGAACGTGAGCATTACCGTTTACGTCGCGATGCGCAAGCTCTCGCGCAGTGGAATGGCGAAACACTTCCTGTTGATCCACTAAACGATATCGTGCTTTCTGACGACGACTGGCTTGAACTGGCCGGTTTTGCTTTTGCTCATCGTCCGCTATTAACGTCGTTAGGTTGCTTATTGCGTCTGCTACAAACCAGTGAACTGGCATTACCGGCGCTGCGTGGGCGTTTACAGAAAAATGCCAGTGATGCGCAGTTATGTACCACACTTAAACTTTCAGGCCGCAAGATGTTACTGGTCCGTCAGCGGGAAGAGGCCGCGCAGGCGCTGTGCGCACTTAATGATGTTCGCACTGAGCGTCTGCGCGATCGCATAACGCAATGGCAATTTTTTCACTGACTCCTTCAATTTTCTCCCATGGTCATTGTGAGTCAGCGGCGTAAAATTAATGACATCAGTTAAGGAGTTCGCCATGAAACATGACCATTTTGTTGTTCAAAGCCCGGATAAACCTGCGCAACAGTTGTTACTGCTTTTCCACGGTGTCGGGGATAACCCGGTGGCAATGGGGGAAATAGGTAGCTGGTTTGCACCGCTGTTTCCTGATGCGCTGGTGGTGAGTGTCGGTGGCGCGGAGCCGAGCGGTAATCCGGCGGGGCGTCAGTGGTTTTCGGTGCAGGGTATTACGGAAGATAATCGCCAGGCGCGTGTGGATGCGATCATGCCGACGTTTATTGAAACGGTGCGCTACTGGCAGAAACAGAGCGGAGTAGGGGCTAACGCCACGGCACTCATCGGTTTCTCTCAAGGCGCGATTATGGTGCTGGAGAGCATTAAAGCCGAACCGGGCCTTGCTTCACGCGTCATTGCTTTTAACGGACGCTATGCGAGCCTGCCGGAAACTGCGTCTACAGCCACGACAATTCACCTGATTCATGGCGGTGAAGATCCGGTTATCGATCTGGCGCATGCGGTTGCGGCGCAGGAAGCGTTAATCAGTGCCGGTGGTGACGTGACGCTGGATATCGTGGAGGATTTAGGCCATGCGATCGACAATCGCAGTATGCAATTTGCCCTGGATCACTTGCGTTATACCATTCCGAAACATTATTTCGACGAAGCGCTAAGTGGCGGTAAGCCTGGCGATGATGATGTGATTGAAATGATGTAAAAGACAGATTACCTGGCCTGATAAGACGCGTGAGCGTCGCATCAGGCATCGTTCACCATTGCCGGATGCGGCGTTAACGCCTTATCCGGCCTACGGTTGAGCACTCAGCTTACTTCTTCGGTTGATCCTTTTTCGGCCAGTCGTCGTCATCGTCCCACTTATCGTTGAAATCACGATGCGGGGGAAGCTCCGGCTTGTTGGCGAGAAATTTCTTATGGTCGACGCGCTTGAGATCTTTAATCACGTTCAGCAGGACGCCTACCAAAAAGACAATCACCAGAATCCACCAATATTTAGCCAGCCAGTCCATGCTTATTTCCTCTTGCAGAACCACTCATCAGGCGACGAGCTGTTCCATGATACGTTGATACATACGGGCAAGTAGCTGCAGGTCGGCAGCGTTCACACATTCATTAATTTTATGAATAGTGGCATTGACCGGCCCGAGTTCCACCACCTGCGCCCCCATGCGAGCAATAAAGCGCCCGTCGGACGTTCCGCCTGTGGTCAGTAGCTGCGGTTTAATTTCATTATAGTGCTCAACCGCGTTAACGACCGCATCCACCAGTTTACCGCGCGCGGTCAAAAATGGCTGCCCGGAAAGCCACCAGTCCACCGTATAACGCAGTTGATGTTTTTCAAGCAGGGCAAGCACCTGTGCTTTGATCATCTCATCAGTCAGTTCGGTGCTGAAGCGGAAGTTAAACTGCACAAACAGTTCACCCGGAATAACATTGTTACTGCCCGTTCCCGCCTGAATATTAGCAATCTGCATACTGGTCGCCGGGAAAAATTCATTGCCCTGATCCCACTCAATAGCCACTAATTCATTAAGGAAAGGTGCTGCGCGATGTACTGGATTGTCAGCCAGATGCGGGTAGGCCACATGCCCCTGAACGCCATGAATGGTAAGGTTGCAGGTTAACGATCCGCGACGACCATTTTTCACCACATCACCAACCACTTCGATACTCGACGGTTCGCCGACCAGGCAGTAATCGAGACGCTCATTACGTGCCATCAACGCTTCGACGACTTTTACCGTACCGTTGTGGGCACTGGCTTCTTCATCAGAGGTGATCAGAAATGCCAGTCGCCCCGTATGGTTGGGATGTTGTGCGACAAAGCGTTCTGCCGCTACCACCATCGCCGCCAGCGAGCCTTTCATATCTGCCGCACCGCGTCCGAATAACATGCCATCACGAATGGTGGGTTCAAACGGCGGATTGATCCAACGATCGGCGTCGCCAGGCGGCACCACGTCGGTATGCCCGGCAAAGGCCAACGTTTCACCTTGCCCACGCCATGCCCAAAAATTCTGCGTATCGGCAAAATCCATGCGTTCAACGGTAAAACCGATCGCCTGCAAACGTTCAATCAACAAAGCCTGGCATCCTGCGTCATCAGGACTCAGGGAAGGGCGGCGAATAAGCTGTTGTGTCAGCTCAATAACCGGGCACGACATAGACTACACCTCATGGAAAAATTGCTGATAACTGGAATCACTGAAACCCAGCAGCATAGGCTTACCAGGCGCGCAGAGCAATGGACGTTTGATAATTGCAGGCATTTCAGTCATTAATGCCGCCGCAGAGGCCGCATCGGTGATTTTATTGCGGGTGGTTTCGTCCAGTTTACGCCAGGTTGTACCACGGGTGTTCAGTAACGCTTCCCAGCCTAATTCGTTGATAAAACCGTTCAATAATTCGCTGTCCAGCCCATCGACGCGGTAATCATGAAAACGATAGTCGATGTTATTGGCTTCCAGCCAACGGCGAGCCTTTTTAATGGTGTCACAATTTTTGATGCCGTAAAGTGTAACCATAATGAATCCTTTTTCGATTTATGAGAATAAATACTCATTTAAGGGTGAAAACATTTTGCCTGCAAATGATTATCAGGAAATATAACATTATCGAAGTATTCAAATTAACAACTATTAAATAATATTAAACATTTTTAACGTAAACATTAAGAATATTCATCTTGTTATCTGTCTGTATTTTAACCAGAATTAAATCAGTATTAGATGCCGTATGAATATCTCGAAATGTTGCTGTGTATCACATACAAATTATCACCGCAGGACCATAGTATTTACATAAGGTTTGTCCCCCGGAGGTAGTCATCGCAGCAATCGAGTAAATTAGCTTCACCACGGTATATTGTTTCCGTAGAATACCCATAATTATAAGAGAGGTTGTTATGATTGAACGTGAACTGGGGAACTGGAAAGACTTTATCGAAGTTATGCTTCGTAAGTAATTCCCGAGACAAAGTATAAACAGCAAGAACCCGCTGAGCAGGTTCTTAATCGGAAAGTTGAAAAAGGCGACACATTGGCATGTCGCCTTTTTTATTGCTTATTCCGGGCGCGGCTTCAGCGGGAAGCGGCGGCGCACCAGCACAAAGAACAGCGGCACGAAGTAAATAGCCAGAATAGTAGCTGAAATCATCCCGCCCATTACGCCAGTACCCACCGCATGCTGACCACCGGAACCGGCACCCGTGCTGGTTGCCATTGGCAATACGCCGAAGATAAATGCCAGCGAGGTCATCAGAATCGGGCGTAAACGCTGACGGCAGGCGTGGAGCGTCGCTTCAAACAGGTCGTGGCCTTTTTGGTTCATCTCGTTAGCAAACTCGACGATCAGGATGGCGTTTTTCGCCGATAAACCAATGACCGTTAACAGGCCCACCTGGAAGTAAACGTCGTTTTCCAGCCCGCGCATCCAGGTTGCCAGCAGCGCGCCGATAACCCCCAGCGGCACGACCAGCATTACCGAGAACGGTACCGACCAGCTTTCATACAATGCCGCCAGACACAGGAATACTACCAGCAAGGAAATGGCGTACAGCGCCGGAGCCTGCGCGCCGGAAAGCCGCTCCTGATACGACATCGCCGTCCACTCCAGACCAAAGCCGTTTGGCAACTGCTTCACTAACGATTCCATAATATCCATCGCCGTACCGGTACTGACCCCCGGTGCGGCTTCCCCAACAATCTCAACCGCAGAATAACCGTTATAGCGTTCCAGACGCGGCGAGCCTGTCTCCCAGCGTGAGGTCGCGAAAGCAGAGAAGGGCACCATGCCGCCATCTTTATTTCGGACATACCAGAGATTAATGTCATCTGGCAGCATGCGATACGGCGCAGCTGCCTGCACATAGACTTTCTTCACGCGACCGCGATCCATAAAGTCATTAACATAGCTCGAACCCCAGGCGGTTTGCAGTGTGTCGTTAATATCGTCGATATCAACGCCCAGCGCCTGAGCTTTACGCTGGTCGATATCAATCTGCAACTGCGGACTGTCGTCGAGGCCGTTATGGCGCACACGGGTTAGCTCCGGGTTTTCCGCCGCCAGCGCCAGCAACTGGTTACGTGCTGCCATCAGCGCATCGTGACCTGCTCCAGCGTGGTCCTGCAACTCCATATCAAAACCCGCAGAACTACCAAGACCGCTAATTGCTGGCGGGCTGCTGGCGATAACGCGAGCTTCTTTAATCTTGTTAAACGCCTTTGTTGCACGCTCGATAATGGCAAACGAGGTGCCGGTCTTACTGTCGCGTTCGCTCCAGTCTTTCAGGCGGATAAACATTCGCGCCACGTTTTGCCCGTTACCCCCGGGGCCAGAACCAACAGTGGCAAACACCGACATGATGTTGTCTTTTTCATGGGTGAAGTAATATTTCTCGATTTGCTCAACGACTTTCAGGGTCTGTTGTTGGGTTGAACCGCTGGGCAATTGTACCGAGGTAGTAAACATGCCACGGTCTTCCAGCGGTAAGAACGACGTCGGCAAACGCAGGAACAGGAACACCATGCCGCCAAGCAGCAGGACATAAATCACAATCCAGCGCAGGCTACGGTGGAGAATTTTCGCCACCCCTTTTTCGTAGCGTTCGGCGTTGCGGTTAAACATCTGGTTAAACCAGGCAAAAAAGCCTTTTTGCCCGTGATGCTCACCTTTTTTCAGTGGCTTAAGTAGTGTGGCACACAGAGCCGGAGTGAGGATCATCGCTACCAGTACTGACAGCACCATCGCCGCAACAATGGTAATAGAGAACTGGCGATAGATGGCACCGGTGGTGCCGCCGAAGAAGGCCATTGGTACAAATACCGCCGAAAGAACCATCGCAATCCCGACCAGTGCCCCCTGGATCTGCCCCATCGATTTACGTGTGGCTTCGCGAGGAGTGAGTCCTTCCTCACTCATAATACGTTCGACGTTTTCCACCACCACGATGGCGTCATCCACCAGCAGACCGATCGCCAGCACCATCGCGAACATGGTTAAGGTGTTGACGCTGTAACCAAAGGCGTAAAGTACGGAGAAGGTTCCCATCAACACCACCGGCACGGCGATAGTGGGTATCAGCGTGGCGCGGAAGTTTTGCAGGAACAGATACATAACGAGGAAAACCAGAGCGATAGCTTCCAGCAGCGTTTTCACCACGTCTTCAATGGAGGCTTTAACAAACGAGGTGGTTTCATACGCCACCTTGTATTCCAGTCCGTGCGGGAAGTACTGCGCCAGCTCGTCGAGACGATTGAGTACCAGCTCCGCTGTCGCCATTTCGTTTGCGCCGGAGGCCAGTTTTACCCCCAGCCCGGAGGCTGGCTTACCATTGAAGCGGCTAAGATAATCGTATTTCTCCGCCCCCATTTCGACGGTGGCGACATCGCCCAGCCTTACCTCTGAGCCGTCTTGATTCACCCGCAAGGTGATATCGCGGAACTGTTCTGGTGTTTGCAGCAGTGACTGGGCGTTAATGGTGGCGTTGAGCGCCTGCTTATCGACGGAAGGTGTACCACCAAGTTGCCCAACCGCAATCTGCGCGTTCTGTGACTCAATGGCATCAGTGACATCTTTAGCCGTCATCTGGAAACTGTTGAGTTTCGCCGGGTCCAGCCAGATACGCATGGAATATTGCGAACCATAGGCATCGATATCCCCGACGCCATTCACGCGGCTTAACGGGTCCTGAATATTACTGGCAACATAATCGGCAATATCCTGTTTATCCATCGAACCATCGGTAGAGACGAAAGCAATGGTCAGAATATTGGTATCGCCGGTTTTACGCACCGTCACGCCCTGATTTTGCACCGCCTGCGGTAACTTTCGCATGGCTGATTGCAGCTGGTTTTGTACTTGCTGCACGGCTTCGTCCGGATCGGTGCCTGCTTTAAAACTTAAAGTGACAGATGCCTGACCGGTGCCACTGCTCTGAGATGACATATACATGAGATTATCGAGGCCGGTCATATTTTGCTCGATAACCTGGGTCACGGTGTTTTCCAGCGTCTGGGCCGATGCGCCGGGATAGTTAGCGGTCACTCGCACATTCGGTGGCGCGAGATCGGGGTATTGTTCAACGGGCAATGAGAAAATCGCCAGGGTACCTGTCAGACACAACAGGATTGCCAGCACCCAGGCAAAAATGGGGCGATCAATAAAGAAATTCGCCATTAAAAGAGGACCTCGTGTTTCTGCGTATCGTTGTAGGCTTGACTTGCTTCACTGTAGCGGCAAGGTACGAGCCAATCGTGGAGAAAAAAAGGAGTTAATGTAAATTATCATGCCCTTTTATACTGAACCTTAAGTGCAAGTATTCTTTGGTCAGTAGGAGGCATTACATCAGCTGACTTTCCTCACCCTCCGCGGAGCGAAAGCTAATACTCACTAACGTGCCGCCGCCGGAAGGTTGTGAAAAAGTCAGCGTCCCACCCAGCCGTTCCGCGCGTTCGCGCATGATATTCAGACCATAATGACCTTCGGGCTCTTTCGGTTCACCGATGCCAATCCCGTTATCACGGATATAAACCGTGTGATTGCCGTCCGGCGCGGTGACGCAACTGACGGCGATTTCGCTGGCGTTGGCGTGCTTCATCGCATTCAGCACCGCTTCGCGAATAATTTGCAACAAATGCACCTGCATTTGCGCATCCAGCGCCAGGGTTGGCAGACGGCAGTCGAGGGTCAGTTTGGCGCTGGTTTGATTTTGTAACGTATCCAGCATTTCCCTCAACGCGGAGGGGAGATCCGCCTGCTGCAGCGTCAGGCGGAAAGTAGTCAACAGCTCGCGTAACTGCCGATAAGCATCATTCAACGCCTGGGAAAAATCGGCCATGATACTTTGTGCGGTGGCGTTATCTTCCGGTATCGAACGCTTCAGTAACGTCAACTGGATACGTAAGTAAGAAAGTACCTGAGCCAGCGAGTCGTGCAATTCGCGGGCGATGGTTGCACGTTCTTCCATCAACAATAACTGCTGAAAATGCTTCTGCGCCTGATTAAAGTACAAACCGCGTCCCAGCATCGACGAAACGCTGTTAAGCAGCGGTTCTGATGATGAAACGTGACTATTTTGCCAGTGCAGTTCGCCGTAAACCGTCTCTTGCATTGTCACCGGTAAAATCTGCATCGGCAATTCCGGGTTTGGTTGCCCTTCGCTAATCCGCCAGTTTTCACCGACATTTAACTCCAGATATTCAGCCGCTTCATTGTCGCGAACAATCTGCAAAATATGGCGGAAACAATGCACATCAATCTGGCTGGTGTTCAGCGCCTGGGAACATTGATACAACACCTCCAGACGACGCTTGGCCTCGTGGAGATCGCGGGTCTTTTCTTCTACTGACGCCTCCAGCGAAAGGTACAATTTATGCAGCTCGCTCGACATCTGGTTAAAGGTTTTTGCAAGCAGACCAAGCTCATTCGGCAGACTGGTATCCAGCGGCGGCGAGTCGAACTGTCCGTGTTCAATACGCTGACTGGCGGTAACCAGCTGATTCAGCGGGGCAACCACCTGATGGCGTATGCGGCGCAAAGTAAAAAAGACCAGCGTGAAAATACCGATACCGCCAGCCAGGGAAATCGCCACCACCAGCAGCATTTTGCGTTCAGCGTAGTGCTGTAAAGCCAGCACGAACAGGTCTATCTGATTAACATAATTATTAATATTGGCCTGATACCACGGCAAATCGCCCTTGCTGAGCCGATTATTCATCTCCAGCCAGTTGGCATTCAGATGCGCATAGCGAGTTTTTACTGCTTCTGGCACATACCAGACGTTGAGATTGGTTAATACCGGTGAATGCAGTGCCTGCTGAAACAACTGGCGATGTGCATTGAGTTGTGGACTGCCACTTTGCAAGTCGTAGCCCAGGCGGTAACTCTGCATACGCAGCGATCCGGCAATATTGATAGCCTCAGCGTCGCGCAAACTGCTCGCCAGAGTTAGCAGAGCGATACCCGTGGAAAGAATCGACAGCAGCACAATGTAAAAAAAGGCCCGGGCCAGACTGGCCGAGACGGGTCGTTTAACAATCACACGCGTCTTCTCCACAAAAAATCATTAATGTTCCAGTTCGCTGAAACACAATTTAGTCAGTGATGGGATTATTTGATCTGCCACAGTTTATAGCGAAATAGTTACTTATTCTGGGCACATGAACATTGCCGATTCCCCTGTAAGTCGGGTAATAACAACACTCATATAAAGAATAAGGTTTTTACAACCAAAAAAGAAGGTCGTTATGAATCGTTTTATTATGGCCAACAGTCAGCAATGTCTGGGTTGTCATGCTTGTGAAATCGCCTGTGTCATGGCTCACAATGATGAGCAACATGTCCTGAGCCAACACCATTTTCATCCCCGAATTACGGTTATCAAACATCAACAGCAACGTAGTGCAGTGACCTGTCACCATTGTGAAGATGCGCCCTGCGCCCGTAGCTGCCCTAATGGCGCAATCAGCCACGTTGATGACAGCATTCAGGTCAATCAGCAAAAGTGTATTGGCTGTAAATCCTGCGTGGTGGCCTGTCCTTTTGGTACGATGCAAATCGTCCTGACACCCGTCGCGGCAGGAAAAGTAAAAGCCACGGCGCATAAATGCGACCTTTGTGCGGGGCGCGAAAACGGTCCTGCCTGTGTTGAGAATTGCCCGGCGGACGCGCTGCAACTGGTCACTGACGTCGCACTCTCCGGCATGGCGAAATCCCGCCGCTTGCGCACCGCGCGTCAGGAACATCAACCGTGGCATGCCAGTACCGCGGCGCAAGAAATGCCGGTAATGAGTAAAGTCGAACAAATGCAGGCAACGCCCGCGCGTGGCGAGCCGGATAAACTGGCGATTGAAGCGCGCAAAACCGGTTTTGATGAAATTTATCTGCCATTTCGCGCCGACCAGGCACAACGGGAAGCCTCGCGCTGCCTTAAGTGCGGCGAGCACAGCGTTTGTGAATGGACCTGCCCGCTGCATAACCATATACCGCAGTGGATTGAACTGGTGAAAGCCGGAAACATCGACGCCGCCGTCGAGCTTTCTCACCAGACCAACACCCTGCCGGAAATTACCGGACGCGTTTGTCCGCAAGACCGTTTGTGTGAAGGTGCCTGTACTATTCGCGATGAGCACGGCGCGGTAACTATCGGCAACATTGAACGCTATATTTCAGATCAGGCGTTGGCGAAAGGTTGGCGTCCTGACTTAAGTCATGTCACCAAAGTGGACAAGCGGGTGGCGATTATCGGGGCAGGTCCGGCAGGGCTGGCCTGTGCGGATGTTCTGACCCGCAATGGCGTGGCGGTGACGGTGTACGATCGCCATCCAGAAATCGGTGGCTTGCTCACTTTCGGCATTCCTTCTTTCAAACTGGATAAATCCCTGCTGGCACGCCGTCGGGAAATCTTCAGCGCGATGGGGATTCACTTCGAACTCAATTGTGAAGTGGGTAAAGATGTCTCTTTGGATTCGCTTTTGGAACAATACGACGCGGTCTTCGTTGGCGTAGGCACTTACCGTTCCATGAAAGCGGGTTTACCCAATGAAGATGCGCCGGGCGTTTATGACGCGCTGCCGTTCCTCATTGCCAACACTAAACAGGTGATGGGGCTCGAAGAGCTACCGGAAGAGCCGTTTATCAATACCGCCGGACTTAACGTCGTGGTACTGGGCGGCGGCGACACCGCGATGGACTGTGTGCGTACTGCGCTGCGCCACGGCGCGAGTAACGTCACCTGCGCTTATCGTCGTGATGAAGCTAACATGCCAGGCTCGAAGAAAGAGGTGAGGAACGCCCGCGAAGAGGGGGCCAACTTCGAATTTAACGTCCAGCCGGTGGCGCTTGAGCTGAATGAACAAGGTCACGTCTGCGGGATTCGTTTCCTGCGCACGCGTCTTGGCGAGCCGGATGCCCAGGGGCGTCGGCGACCTGTACCGATTGAGGGCAGTGAATTTGTCATGCCAGCCGATGCGGTGATTATGGCGTTTGGCTTCAATCCACACGGGATGCCGTGGCTGGAGTCGCACGGTGTAACGGTAGACAAATGGGGCCGCATCATCGCGGATGTGGAAAGCCAGTACCGTTACCAGACCACCAATCCGAAAATCTTCGCCGGTGGCGACGCCGTGCGTGGTGCGGATCTGGTGGTTACCGCAATGGCAGAAGGACGTCATGCGGCACAGGGGATTATTGACTGGCTGGGGGTAAAATCAGTCAAATCTCACTGATAGCCTGCGCAGACAAACCCGACTTCACAGCGTAATATAATTGTTCATTTCGCGCTGTGGAGTCGGTATGACGCAACAAATCACCCTCATTAAAGACAAAATTCTCTCCGATAACTATTTCACCCTGCACAACATTACTTACGATCTCACGCGCAAAGATGGCGAAGTTATCCGCCATAAACGTGAAGTTTACGATCGCGGTAATGGTGCGACGATCCTCCTGTACAACGCGAAGAAAAAGACCGTGGTTCTGATTCGTCAGTTCCGTGTCGCTACCTGGGTTAATGGCAATGAAAGCGGGCAGCTGATTGAAACCTGCGCCGGGCTGCTGGATAACGACGAACCGGAAGTGTGCATTCGTAAAGAAGCGATTGAAGAGACGGGCTATGAAGTGGGCGAAGTGCGCAAATTATTTGAACTGTATATGTCGCCTGGCGGTGTGACTGAGCTAATCCACTTTTTTATCGCCGAATACAGTGACAATCAGCGCGCTAACGCCGGTGGCGGTGTTGAAGATGAAGATATTGAAGTGCTCGAGCTGCCGTTCAGCCAGGCGCTGGAGATGATCAAAACCGGCGAGATACGTGACGGTAAGACGGTGTTATTGCTTAACTATTTGCAAACGTCACATTTAATGGACTGAAAAATAACAATAATATTTCGTTGTTTATTATTGGCTCAATCCGACAAATCTGATTGAGCCGCGCTACCTGCGCAACGAAGATACGACTTGTGCTGTTTGTTTGAACTTCTGGGGTCGTACCGTCCATGCGCTATCGCATTTTCCTTCTCTTTTTTTTCGCTTTGTTGCCGACGTCTTTGGTGTGGGCGGCACCAGCGCAACGGGCGTTTTCCGACTGGCAGGTCACCTGTAATAACCAAAACTTCTGCGTGGCGCGCAATACGGGCGATCATAATGGACTGGTGATGACCCTGAGCCGCAGCGCCGGGGCGCATACCGATGCCGTTTTACGTATTGAGCGCGGCGGGTTGAAGTCGCCGGATGCGTCTGAAGGAGAGATAGCGCCACGGCTGCTGTTAGATGGTGAGCCGTTGGCGTTAAGTGGTGACAAGTGGCGGATTTCACCATGGTTATTAGTAACCGATGATACGGCAACCATCACCGCGTTTTTGCAGATGATTCAGGAAGGGAAGGCGATCACCTTACGCGACGGCAATCAGACCATTTCTCTGAGTGGCTTAAAAGCGGCGTTGTTGTTTATTGATGCTCAGCAAAAGCGCGTTGGCAGTGAAACCGCGTGGATCAAGAAAGGGGACGAACCGCCGCTCAGCGTACCGCCCGCGCCTGCGCTGAAAGAGGTCGCGGTGGTTAACCCAACGCCGACGCCACTCTCACTCGAAGAACGCAACGTTTTGCTGGATTATGGAAACTGGCGGATGAATGGTCTGCGCTGCTCGCTTGATCCGTTACGTCGTGAGGCGAATGTCACTGCGCTGACTGATGATAAAGCGCTGATGATGATTAGCTGTGAGGCAGGGGCCTATAACACCATTGATTTGGCATGGATTGTGTCGCGTAAAAAGCCACTAGCCTCGCGCCCGGTTCGGTTGCGTTTGCCGTTCAACAACGGTCAGGAGACGAATGAACTGGAACTGATGAACGCAACATTTGATGAGAAATCGCGTGAACTGGTGACCTTAGCGAAAGGGCGCGGATTAAGCGATTGTGGCATTCAGGCGCGCTGGCGCTTTGACGGTCAGCGTTTTCGCCTGGTGCGTTATGCCGCAGAACCCACCTGCGATAACTGGCATGGGCCAGACGCCTGGCCCACGTTGTGGATCACCCGTTAAACAAAATTGCGGGGACATGTAGGCCGGATAAGACGCTGTAGGCCGGATAAGACGCGTCAGCGTCGCATCCGGCAATCAGCATCCGGCGATCACCATCAGGCACCTTTCACTCCCAGCACCTTATGCGCTTTTGCCACAATATTCTCGGCGGTAAAGCCAAAGAACGGGAACAGCTTATCCGCCGGAGCAGATTCCCCGTAACCCGTCATCCCGACAATTGCCCCTTTCAGACCAACATACTTGTACCAGTAATCGGCAATACCTGCTTCCACCGCCACGCGAGCCGCAACGTTAGAAGGCAACACCGACTCCCGATATTCCTCATCCTGGGCGTCGAAAATATCGGTCGAGGGCAGGGAAACTACGCGTACATTGCGACCTTCTCCTGCTAATTTCTCTGCCGCTTGCAGGGTAATTTCCATCTCTGAACCGGTGGCAATCAAAATAATATCTGGCTTACCGCCGCTGTCTTTCAGCACATAACCGCCACGAGCAATCTCTTTAACCTGATCCGGCGTACGTTCCACCTGGGCCAGATTCTGCCTTGAGAGGATCAGTGCCGTCGGTCCGTTGTGGCGCTCAACCGCCAGCTTCCAGCCCACCGCCGCTTCCACCTGATCGCACGGTCGCCAGGTGCTGAAATTTGGCGTTAAGCGCAGGCTGGCCAGTTGCTCAACAGCCTGGTGCGTCGGACCATCTTCGCCCAGGCCAATTGAGTCGTGGGTATAAACCATAATCTGCCGCGCTTTCATCAGTGCCGCCATCCGCGCGGCGTTACGGGCGTATTCAACAAACATCAGGAACGTCGCGGTATACGGCACAAAGCCGCCGTGGTGCGCGATGCCGTTGGCGATAGCGGTCATGCCAAATTCACGCACCCCGTAGTGAATGTAGTTGCCCGCTGGATCTTCCTTCAGCGAAACAGAACCTTTCCAGATGGTCAGGTTGCTGGGAGCCAGATCCGCCGAACCGCCGAGCAACTCAGGCAGCATCGGCCCGTAAGCGTTAAGCGTATTTTGCGAAGCCTTACGGGTAGCGATTTTCGCCGGATTTGCCTGTAACTCATTGATATATTTCTGAGTCGTTTTCTCCCAGTCCTTCGGTAAACCACCGCTCATCCGTCGGGTAAACTCTTCTGCCAGTTGCGGATGAGCCTTTTTATAGGCGGCAAACTTCTCATTCCAGCTCTGCTGCGCTTTTTCGCCTTTTTCACGGGCATCCCAGGCGTGATAAATCTTTTTAGGGATCTCAAATGGCGGATGGTGCCAGCCCAGTTTTTGCCGTGCCAGCGCCACTTCTTCTTCCCCCAGTGGTGCGCCGTGCGCCTCTTCCTTACCTGCTTTATTCGGCGAACCAAAGCCAATCACCGTACGGCAGATAATCAGCGACGGCTTATCTTTCACGCTTTGCGCTTCAAGGATCGCTTCCTTCACCGCCTGCGGATCGTGACCGTCGATTTCATGGATCACATGCCAGTGATAGGCTTCAAAACGTTTTGCCGTATCGTCGGTAAACCAGCCTTCTGTTTCACCGTCGATGGAAATACCGTTGTGATCGTAAAAACCAATCAGCTTGCCCAGTCCCAGCGTGCCTGCCAGCGAACAGACTTCGTGGGAAATACCTTCCATCAGGCAGCCGTCGCCCATAAACACATAGGTGAAGTGATCGACGATCTCATGGTCTGGCTGGTTAAACTGCGCCGCCAATGTACGTTCCGCTATCGCCAGCCCGACGGCGTTCGCCAAACCTTGTCCAAGCGGGCCGGTGGTGGTTTCAACGCCTGCCGTATAGCCAATCTCCGGGTGGCCTGGGGTTTTCGAATGCAACTGACGGAAGTTCTTCAGTTCTTCCAGCGGCAGGTCGTAACCGGTCAGATGTAGCAAACTGTAGAGCAGCATCGACGCGTGACCGTTGGAAAGAATAAAGCGGTCGCGATCATACCAGGTTGGGTCGGTAGGGTTATGTTTAAGAAAATCGTTCCACAGCACTTCGGCAATATCAGCCATGCCCATCGGCGCGCCGGGATGACCAGAATTGGCTTTTTGTACCGCATCCATACTGAGTGCGCGAATCGCATTGGCAAGGTCTTTTCGGGACATATAACACTCCGTGGCTGGTTTATAGTTTGGCGGCAAGAAGATCTTCCAGTTTGCGTTGATCAACAGCGAACAGACGAATGCCTTCAGACAGTTTTTCTACCGCCATCGCATCCTGATTGTGCTCCCAACGGAACTCCGCTTCGCTCATGGGAGCTGGGCGTGGGAACGTCTGAGAAGGTGGGATTAATTTACGTACCACTGGCGAAACTTTTTCCTGCAGCTCCTTCAGCAAATTCGGTGCGATAGTCAGTCGATCGCAGCCGGTTAAGGCGAGGATTTGTTCGGTGCGACGGAAGCTCGCGCCCATCACAATGGTTTCATAGTGGTGTTGCTTATAGTAGTCGTAGATATTGCGCACCGATTTAACGCCCGGATCTTCTTCCACCACATACGGGTCCATCGGCTTGCGTGCCTGATACCAGTCATAAATACGCCCGACAAACGGCGAAATCAGAAAAACGCCCGCTTCTGCACAGGCCCGCGCCTGGGCAAAAGAAAACAGCAGCGTCAGGTTGCAGTTAATACCTTCTTTTTCCAGCTCTTCGGCCGCGCGAATTCCTTCCCAGGTCGAAGCCAGTTTGATCAAAATGCGTGATTTCTCAACGCCTTGTTGCTGATACAAGTCCACCAGATGGCGCGCCTTCTCAATACTCTTTTCTTTATCAAAAGAGAGGCGTGCATCAACTTCTGTTGACACGCGACCGGGTACGATTTTGAGGATTTCAGCACCGAAATTGACCGCCAGTTTGTCACACGCTGCGACCACCTGTTGTTCCTGGGTCTTGCCATTTTTTTTACCCCAGGCGATAGCATCGTCTATTAAATGCTCATATTGTGATAATCCGGCAGCCTTGAGTAACAGCGAAGGATTGGTGGTGGCATCCTGGGGATGATAATGGCGAATGGACTCAATATCGCCGCTGTCTGCCACGACAGTGGTGAACTGTTTGATGCCGTCTAACTCGTTCATAGGAAATACTCCTTGAAAAGTAAAGTGTTAGATGAGTGCGTTAATTCACACTTCTGAGAAATTTCGCTAAACGCATCAAAAAAGCATAGCAGACAGGCATGGTATTGCTGGATTAAGCAGGTAACATCAGTGTTATAGGATTATTACCAAAACATTATATTAATGGTGAGAGTTTGGACTTGCTCAAAGTCTGTAGACTCCGGCAGGGTAATAATGTGCGCCACGTTGTGGGCAGGGGCTGTTGCCCACACACTTTATTTGTGAACGTTACGTGAAAGGAACAACCAAATGGATGACCAGTTAAAACAAAGTGCACTTGATTTCCATGAATTTCCAGTTCCAGGGAAAATCCAGGTTTCTCCAACCAAGCCTCTGGCAACGCAGCGCGATCTGGCGCTGGCCTACTCACCAGGCGTTGCCGCACCTTGTCTTGAAATCGAAAAAGACCCGTTAAAAGCCTACAAATATACCGCGCGCGGTAACCTGGTGGCGGTGATCTCTAACGGTACGGCGGTGCTGGGGTTAGGCAACATTGGCGCGCTGGCTGGCAAACCGGTGATGGAAGGCAAGGGCGTTCTGTTTAAGAAATTCGCCGGGATTGATGTATTTGACATTGAAGTTGATGAACTCGACCCGGACAAATTTATTGAAGTTGTCGCTGCGCTCGAACCGACCTTCGGCGGAATCAACCTCGAAGACATTAAAGCGCCAGAATGTTTCTATATTGAACAGAAACTGCGCGAGCGGATGAATATTCCGGTATTCCACGACGATCAGCACGGCACGGCAATCATCAGCACTGCCGCCATCCTCAACGGCTTGCGCGTGGTGGAGAAAAACATCTCCGACGTGCGGATGGTGGTTTCCGGCGCGGGTGCCGCAGCAATCGCCTGTATGAACCTGCTGGTAGCGCTGGGTCTGCAAAAACATAACATCGTGGTTTGCGATTCAAAAGGCGTTATCTATCAGGGCCGTGAGCCAAACATGGCGGAAACCAAAGCCGCATATGCGGTGGTGGATGACGGCAAACGTACCCTCGATGATGTGATTGAAGGCGCGGATATTTTCCTCGGATGTTCCGGCCCGAAAGTGCTGACCCAGGAAATGGTGAAGAAAATGGCTCGTGCGCCAATGATCCTGGCGCTGGCGAACCCGGAACCGGAAATTCTGCCGCCGCTGGCGAAAGAAGTGCGTCCGGATGCCATCATCTGCACCGGTCGTTCTGACTATCCAAACCAGGTCAACAACGTCCTTTGCTTCCCGTTCATCTTCCGTGGCGCGCTGGACGTTGGCGCAACCGCCATCAACGAAGAGATGAAACTGGCGGCGGTACGCGCGATTGCAGAACTGGCCCACGCCGAACAGAGCGAAGTGGTGGCTTCAGCGTATGGCGATCAGGATCTGAGCTTTGGTCCGGAATACATCATTCCAAAACCGTTTGATCCGCGCTTGATCGTTAAGATCGCTCCTGCGGTGGCGAAAGCGGCGATGGAGTCGGGCGTGGCGACGCGTCCGATTGCTGATTTCGACGTCTACATCGACAAGCTGACTGAGTTCGTTTACAAAACCAACCTGTTTATGAAGCCGATTTTCTCCCAGGCTCGCAAAGCGCCGAAGCGCGTAGTTCTGCCGGAAGGGGAAGAGGCGCGCGTTCTGCATGCCACTCAGGAACTGGTAACGCTGGGACTGGCGAAACCGATCCTTATCGGTCGTCCGAACGTGATCGAAATGCGCATTCAGAAACTGGGCTTGCAGATCAAAGCGGGCGTTGATTTTGAGATCGTCAATAACGAATCCGATCCGCGCTTTAAAGAGTACTGGACCGAATACTTCCAGATCATGAAGCGTCGCGGTGTCACTCAGGAACAGGCGCAGCGGGCGCTGATCAGTAACCCGACAGTGATCGGCGCGATCATGGTTCAGCGTGGGGAAGCCGATGCAATGATCTGCGGTACGGTGGGCGATTATCATGAACATTTTAGCGTGGTGAAAAATGTCTTTGGTTATCGCGATGGCGTTCACACCGCAGGTGCAATGAACGCGCTGCTGCTGCCGAGTGGTAACACCTTTATTGCCGATACCTACGTCAATGACGAACCAGACGCAGAAGAGCTGGCGGAGATCACCTTGATGGCGGCAGAAACTGTCCGTCGTTTTGGTATTGAGCCGCGCGTTGCTCTGTTGTCGCACTCCAACTTTGGTTCTTCTGACTGCCCGTCGTCGAGCAAAATGCGTCAGGCGCTGGAACTGGTCAGGGATCGTGCGCCAGATCTGATGATTGATGGTGAAATGCACGGCGATGCAGCGCTGGTGGAAGCGATTCGCAACGACCGTATGCCGGACAGCCCTTTGAAAGGTTCTGCCAATATTCTGGTGATGCCGAACATGGAAGCTGCCCGCATTAGTTACAACTTACTGCGCGTTTCCAGCTCGGAAGGTGTGACTGTCGGTCCGGTGCTGATGGGCGTGGCGAAACCGGTTCACGTGTTAACGCCGATCGCATCGGTGCGTCGTATCGTCAACATGGTGGCGCTGGCCGTGGTTGAAGCGCAAACCCAACCGCTGTAATTCTTTTTTAACTCTCACGCTTACCCTGAATATTCAGGGTAAGCGGTTTGGCTGCAATATATTAGTAAAGCTTATTACTGAGTTTGCGAATAATAAAAAAAGCAGTCTATATAATATCTCGATATTATTTTATTTATATTCATGCGTTGCATATGAAAGTTTATGCACCACAGCGAATATCTCTCCATTCTTAGTGATCTACCTCACCTTTTAAACGCGCTTGCCGAATTTTGTTATTTACTCTGACGAAAAATTGTCACGATACACGAAAGTTTTTCACAGGCGGCGACTCATGGATAAAGAACGCATCATTCAGGAATTTGTGCCCGGCAAACAGGTCACACTGGCGCATCTCATCGCGCATCCCGGTGAGGAACTGGCGAAGAAAATCGGCGTTCCGGATGCGGGCGCAATTGGCATTATGACGCTAACTCCCGGCGAAACGGCGATGATCGCCGGTGATTTAGCGCTGAAAGCCGCTGATGTGCATATCGGTTTTCTCGACCGCTTCAGCGGTGCATTGGTGATTTATGGCTCGGTGGGCGCAGTAGAAGAAGCGTTATCACAAACCGTCAGCGGTTTAGGTCGCTTATTAAATTATACGCTTTGTGAAATGACCAAAAGTTAATACGAGGCATTCATGAAACGAATTGCGTTTGTGGGTAGCGTCGGGGCAGGAAAAACAACGTTATTTAATGCGTTGCAGGGGAATTATACCCTCGCCAGAAAAACACAGGCCGTGGAATTTAATGATAAGGGCGATATTGATACGCCGGGTGAATATTTTAGCCATCCCCGCTGGTATCACGCCTTAATTACCACGCTACAGGATGTAGACATGCTGATCTATGTCCATGGCGCAAATGACCCGGAAAGTCGGTTGCCTGCCGGGTTGCTGGATATTGGCGTCAGCAAACGGCAAATCGCCGTCATCAGTAAAACGGACATGCCAGATGCTGACGTCGCCGCAACGCGAAAGTTATTGCTTGAGACGGGTTTCGAAGAGCCGATTTTCGAGCTAAACAGCCACGACCCGCAAAGCGTGCAGCAACTGGTGGATTATCTGGCATCTCTCACCAAACAGGAGGAAGCAGGTGAAAAAACTCATCACAGCGAATGATATTCGTGAAGCACACGCGCGCGGCGAACAGGCAATGTCCGTGGTTCTGCGCGCCAGCATTATTACCCCGGAAGCCCGTGAAGTGGCGGATCTACTGGGTTTTACCATCACCGAATGTGATGAATCGATCCCGGTAACGGCGTCCGTGCCCGCCAGCGTGCCAGCCGACAAAACCGAAAGCCAGCGCATCCGCGAAACCATCATTGCCCAGCTGCCGGAAGGCCAGTTTACCGAAAGCCTGGTCGCACAGCTGATGGAAAAAGTGATGAAGGAAAAACAGTCGCTGGAGCAGGGCGCAATGCAGCCGAGCTTCAAATCGGTGACCGGCAAAGGCGGCATCAAAGTGATTGATGGCAGTAGCGTCAAGTTTGGTCGTTTCGACGGCGCAGAGCCGCATTGCGTGGGCTTGACTGATCTTGTGACCGGAGACGACGGCAGCAGCATGGCCGCCGGTTTTATGCAGTGGGAGAACGCATTCTTCCCGTGGACCCTGAACTACGACGAAATCGACATGGTGCTGGAAGGGGAGCTGCATGTTCGCCACGAAGGCCAAACCATGATCGCCAAAGCAGGCGACGTGATGTTTATCCCGAAAGGCTCCAGCATCGAATTTGGTACGACATCCAGCGTGAAATTCCTGTATGTCGCCTGGCCGGCTAACTGGCAATCCCTATGAAAGATTTCATCACCGAAGCATGGCTAAGAGCGAACCATACGCTCAGCGAAGGCGCAGAGATCCATCTCCCTGCGGACAGTCGCCTGACGCCCTCTGCCCGGGAGTTGCTGGAAAGCCGCCATCTGCGCATCAAGTTTATTGACGAGCAGGGCCGCCTGTTTGTTGACGATGAACAGCAGCAGCCGCAGCCCGTTCATGGGCTGACCAGTAGCGATGAACATCCGCAGGCGTGCTGCGAACTGTGTCGCCAGCCGGTGGCAAAAAAGCCGGATACGCTGACTCACCTGTCGGCGGAAAAAATGGTCGCCAAAAGCGATCCGCGTCTGGGTTTTCGCGCGGTTCTCGACAGCACCATTGCGCTGGCAGTGTGGCTGCAAATTGAACTGGCGGAACCGTGGCAGCCGTGGCTAGCGGATATCCGTTCGCGTCTTGGCAACATTATGCGCGCCGATGCGCTGGGGGAACCGCTGGGCTGCCAGGCGATTGTCGGGCTTTCTGACGAAGATCTGCATCGGCTTTCTCATCAGCCGCTGCGCTATCTCGACCACGATCATCTGGTGCCGGAAGCCAGCCACGGGCGCGATGCGGCGTTGCTCAATCTGCTACGTACCAAAGTGCGGGAAACCGAAACCGTAGCGGCGCAGGTGTTTATCACCCGCAGCTTTGAAGTATTACGCCCGGACATTTTGCAGGCGCTGAACCGCCTTTCGAGCACGGTCTACGTGATGATGATCCTGAGCGTAACGAAGCAGCCGCTAACGGTGAAGCAGATCCAACAACGACTGGGGGAAACGCAATGATTATTGAACGTTGTCGTGAACTGGCGTTGCGAGCGCCCGCCAGAGTGGTTTTTCCGGATGCGTTAGACCAACGTGTGCTGAAAGCCGCGCAATATTTACATCAACAAGGTCTGGCAACGCCCATTCTGGTCGCCAATCCGTTTGAACTTCGTCAGTTTGCGCTCAGTCACGGCGTGGCGATGGACGGGCTACAGGTGATTGATCCGCATGGCAACCTCGCAATGCGGGAAGAATTTGCTCATCGCTGGCTGGCCCGCGCGGGCGAAAAAACGCCGCCGGATGCGCTGGAAAAACTTACCGACCCTCTGATGTTCGCCGCAGCAATGGTCAGCGCCGGTAAAGCGGATGTCTGTATCGCGGGCAAGCTCTCTTCCACGGCAAATGTGCTGCGTGCCGGATTACGCATTATCGGCTTGCAGCCAGGCTGTAAAACGCTCTCTTCCATTTTCCTGATGTTGCCACAGTACAGCGGCCCGGCGTTGGGCTTTGCCGATTGCAGCGTGGTGCCACAGCCGACGGCGGCGCAGCTGGCGGATATCGCGCTTGCCAGTGCCGAAACCTGGCGCGCCATCACCGGAGAAGAGCCGCGCGTGGCGATGCTGTCGTTTTCCAGTAACGGTAGCGCCCGTCACCCCTGCGTTGCCAACGTCCAGCAGGCGACAGAAATCGTCCGTGAGCGCGCACCAAAGCTGGTGGTTGATGGCGAGTTACAGTTTGACGCCGCCTTCGTGCCGGAAGTGGCGGCGCAAAAAGCGCCTGCCAGCCCGCTACAGGGCAAGGCCAATGTGATGGTTTTTCCGTCGCTGGAAGCCGGAAATATTGGTTACAAAATCGCACAACGACTCGGCGGATATCGTGCCGTCGGGCCACTGATACAAGGACTTGCCGCGCCGATGCACGATCTCTCTCGTGGTTGTAGCGTGCAGGAAATTATCGAGCTGGCGCTGGTGGCAGCTGTGCCGCGTCAGACAAAAGTGAACCGCGAAAGCAGTTTACAAACACTGGTTGAATGAACGGTCCCGTTCTGGACCCTGATAAAGAGGAAAGCACAATGGAAGCATTAGGAATGATCGAAACCCGGGGCCTGGTTGCACTGATTGAGGCTTCTGACGCGATGGTGAAAGCTGCGCGCGTCAAGCTGGTTGGTGTTAAGCAGATTGGCGGCGGCCTGTGTACTGCCATGGTTCGTGGTGATGTTGCAGCCTGTAAAGCCGCGACCGATGCAGGTGCCGCAGCGGCACAGCGTATCGGCGAGCTGGTATCTGTACACGTTATCCCGCGTCCGCACGGCGACCTGGAAGAAGTCTTCCCGATCGGCCTGAAAGGCGATAGCAGCAACCTGTAATCACCCTGTGTGACGTCGATTCGGGCGTCACGCTCTCTCCTTTTTCATTTTACCTTCTGCGGAGGGTAGGGGGAGCTTTTACCTGAAATACGCCACGGAGGCGGGTATGAAACTGGCAGTCGTCACTGGACAAATTGTTTGTACCGTACGCCATCACGGACTGGCGCATGACAAATTGCTGATGGTGGAAATGATTGATCCACAAGGTAATCCTGACGGGCAATGCGCCGTCGCCATCGACAATATTGGCGCGGGAACCGGGGAGTGGGTGTTACTGGTGAGTGGCAGTTCCGCCCGCCAGGCGCATAAAAGCGAAACGTCACCGGTCGATCTGTGCGTGATTGGCATTGTCGATGAGGTGGTGTCTGGCGGTCAGGTAATTTTCCACAAATAAGGCAGAACATCATGAATCAACAGGATATTGAACAGGTGGTGAAAGCGGTACTGCTGAAAATGCAAAGCAGTGACACGCCGTCCGCCGCCGTTCATGAGATGGGCGTTTTCGCGTCCCTGGATGACGCCGTTGCGGCAGCCAAAGTCGCCCAGCAAGGGTTAAAAAGCGTGGCAATGCGCCAGTTAGCCATTGCTGCCATTCGTGAGGCAGGCGAAAAACACGCCAGAGATTTAGCGGAACTTGCCGTCAGTGAAACCGGCATGGGCCGCGTTGAAGATAAATTTGCCAAAAACGTCGCTCAGGCGCGCGGCACGCCAGGCGTTGAGTGTCTCTCTCCGCAGGTGCTGACCGGCGACAACGGCCTGACTTTAATTGAAAACGCGCCCTGGGGCGTGGTGGCTTCGGTAACTCCGTCCACTAACCCGGCGGCAACCGTAATTAATAACGCCATCAGCCTGATTGCCGCGGGCAACAGCGTCATTTTTGCCCCGCATCCGGCGGCGAAAAAAGTCTCCCAGCGGGCGATTACGCTGCTCAACCAGGCGATTGTTGCCGCAGGTGGGCCGGAAAACTTACTGGTTACTGTGGCAAATCCGGATATCGAAACCGCGCAACGCTTGTTCAAGTTTCCGGGTATCGGCCTGCTGGTGGTGACCGGCGGCGAAGCGGTAGTAGAAGCGGCGCGTAAACACACCAATAAACGTCTGATTGCCGCAGGCGCTGGCAACCCGCCGGTAGTGGTGGATGAAACCGCCGACCTCGCCCGTGCCGCTCAGTCCATCGTCAAAGGCGCTTCTTTCGATAACAACATCATTTGTGCCGACGAAAAGGTACTGATTGTTGTTGATAGCGTAGCCGATGAACTGATGCGTCTGATGGAAGGCCAGCACGCGGTGAAACTGACCGCAGAACAGGCGCAGCAGCTGCAACCGGTGTTGCTGAAAAATATCGACGAGCGCGGAAAAGGCACCGTCAGCCGTGACTGGGTTGGTCGCGATGCGGCGAAAATCGCGGCGGCAATCGGCCTGAACGTGCCGCAAGAAACGCGTTTGCTGTTTGTGGAAACCACTGCAGAACATCCGTTTGCCGTGACCGAACTGATGATGCCGGTGCTGCCCGTCGTGCGCGTCGCCAACGTGGCGGATGCCATTGCGCTGGCGGTGAAACTGGAAGGCGGTTGCCACCACACGGCGGCAATGCACTCGCGCAACATCGAAAACATGAACCAGATGGCGAATGCTATTGATACCAGCATTTTCGTTAAGAACGGACCGTGCATTGCCGGGCTGGGGCTGGGCGGGGAAGGCTGGACCACCATGACCATCACCACGCCAACCGGTGAAGGGGTAACCAGCGCGCGGACGTTTGTCCGTCTGCGTCGCTGTGTATTAGTCGATGCGTTTCGCATTGTTTAAGGAGTAACCGATGGCGCACGACGAACAATGGCTCACCCCACGTCTGCAAACGGCGGCAACGCTGTGTAACCAGACGCCTGCCGCGACGGAATCTCCGCTGTGGCTGGGGGTGGATCTGGGCACCTGCGATGTGGTGTCGATGGTTGTCGACCGCGACGGTCAGCCGGTGGCGGTATGCCTCGACTGGGCCGATGTGGTCCGCGACGGCATCGTCTGGGATTTCTTCGGCGCTGTCACCATTGTTCGTCGCCATCTCGACACGCTCGAGCAGCAATTCGGTCGCCGTTTTAGCCATGCGGCGACTTCATTTCCTCCAGGTACGGACCCGCGTATTTCCATCAACGTGCTGGAATCTGCCGGGCTGGAAGTGAGCCATGTGCTGGATGAGCCAACCGCAGTCGCGGATCTGCTGCAACTGGACAACGCCGGTGTAGTGGATATCGGCGGCGGCACTACCGGCATTGCCATCGTGAAAAAGGGCAAAGTGACGTACTCGGCGGATGAAGCCACCGGCGGACATCACATCTCTCTGACTCTCGCCGGAAATCGCCGTATTTCGCTGGAAGAGGCGGAGCAGTACAAGCGCGGTCACGGTGAAGAGATTTGGCCTGCGGTGAAACCGGTGTACGAAAAAATGGCGGACATTGTCGCCCGGCATATTGAAGGGCAGGGCATTACTGATTTATGGCTGGCGGGCGGCTCCTGTATGCAACCGGGCGTGGCGGAACTGTTTCGCAAACAATTCCCGGCGTTACAAGTGCATTTACCGCAGCACAGTTTGTTTATGACCCCGCTGGCGATCGCCAGTAGTGGGCGAGAGAAAGCGGAGGGGCTATATGCAAAATGAATTGCAGACCGCGCTCTTTCAGGCGTTCGATACCCTGAATCTGCAACGGGTAAAAACATTTAGCGTTCCACCGGTGACGCTTTGCGGTCCGGGCTCGGTGAGCAGTTGCGGACAGCAAGCGCAAACGCGTGGGCTGAAACATCTGTTCGTGATGGCAGACAGCTTTTTGCATCAGGCAGGGATGACCGCCGGGCTGACGCGCAGCCTGGCTGTTAAAGGCATCGCCATGACGCTCTGGCCATGTCCGGTGGGCGAACCGTGCATCACCGACGTGTGTGCAGCCGTGGCGCAGTTGCGTGAGTCAGGCTGTGATGGGGTGATCGCATTTGGCGGCGGCTCGGTGCTGGATGCGGCGAAAGCCGTGGCGTTGCTGGTGACGAACCCGGATAGCACGCTGGCGGAAATGTCAGAAACCAGCGTTCTGCAACCGCGCCTGCCGTTGATTGCCATTCCAACTACCGCCGGAACCGGCTCTGAAACCACCAACGTAACGGTGATTATCGACACGGTGAGCGGGCGCAAGCAGGTGTTAGCCCATGCCTCGCTGATGCCGGATGTGGCGATCCTCGACGCCGCGCTGACCGAAGGTGTGCCGTCGCATGTCACGGCGATGACTGGCATTGATGCGTTAACCCATGCCATTGAAGCGTACAGCGCGCTGAACGCCACACCGTTTACCGACAGTCTGGCGATTGGTGCCATTGCGATGATTGGCAAATCGCTGCCGAAAGCGGTGGGCTACGGTCATGACCTTGCCGCGCGCGAGAGCATGTTACTGGCTTCATGTATGGCGGGAATGGCGTTTTCCAGTGCGGGGCTTGGGTTGTGCCACGCGATGGCGCATCAGCCAGGGGCGGCGCTGCATATTCCACACGGTCTGGCGAACGCCATGTTGCTGCCAACGGTGATGGAATTTAACCGGATGGTTTGTCGCGAACGGTTTAGTCAGATTGGTCGGGCACTGCGAACTAAAAAATCCGACGATCGTGACGCTATTAACGCGGTAAGTGAGCTGATTGCGGAAGTTGGGATTGGTAAACGACTGGGCGATGTTGGCGCGACATCTGCGCATTACGGTGCATGGGCGCAGGCCGCGCAGGAAGATATTTGTCTGCGCAGCAACCCGCGTACCGCCAGCCTGGAGCAGATTGTCGGCCTGTACGCAGCGGCGCAATAAATGCCGGATGCGACGCTTGCCGCGTCTGATCCGGCCTTCGGGATTGCACATGTAGGGCGGATAAGGCGTTTACGCCGCATCCGCCAATAAATAACAACTAACAGGGAGTAAAGGCGATGGGAATTAACGAAATCATCATGTACATCATGATGTTCTTTATGCTGATAGCTGCCGTAGACAGGATCCTGTCGCAGTTCGGCGGTTCTGCTCGTTTCCTCGGTAAGTTCGGTAAAAGTATCGAAGGATCAGGCGGTCAGTTCGAAGAAGGCTTTATGGCAATGGGCGCTCTGGGTCTGGCGATGGTCGGTATGACCGCGCTGGCACCGGTACTGGCTCACGTACTCGGGCCGGTAATTATCCCGGTTTACGAAATGCTCGGCGCAAACCCGTCAATGTTCGCCGGAACGCTGCTGGCGTGCGATATGGGCGGTTTCTTCCTCGCCAAAGAGCTGGCGGGCGGCGACGTAGCAGCGTGGCTATACTCTGGGTTAATTCTTGGGTCGATGATGGGGCCAACGATTGTGTTTTCCATTCCGGTGGCGCTCGGCATTATCGAACCTTCTGACCGTCGTTATCTGGCGCTCGGCGTGCTGGCGGGCATTGTGACCATTCCGATTGGCTGTATTGCTGGTGGTCTGGTTGCTATGTACTCCGGTGTGCAGATCAACGGTCAGCCGGTGGAATTCACTTTCGCCCTGATCCTGATGAACATGATCCCGGTGATCATTGTCGCGATTCTGGTGGCGCTGGGGCTGAAATTCATCCCGGAAAAAATGATCAACGGCTTCCAGATCTTCGCCAAATTCCTCGTTGCATTGATCACCCTCGGTCTTGCCGCTGCGGTAGTGAAATTCCTGCTTGGCTGGGAACTGATCCCCGGTCTGGATCCTATCTTTATGGCCCCTGGCGATAAACCCGGTGAAGTGATGCGCGCCATTGAAGTTATCGGTTCTATCTCCTGCGTGCTGTTAGGGGCGTATCCAATGGTGCTGCTGCTGACTCGCTGGTTTGAAAAACCGCTGATGAGCGTCGGTAAAGTACTGAATATGAACAACATCGCGGCAGCCGGCATGGTGGCAACGCTTGCCAACAACATCCCGATGTTCGGCATGATGAAGCAGATGGATACCCGCGGCAAAGTCATCAACTGCGCCTTCGCCGTTTCCGCTGCTTTCGCCCTGGGCGACCACTTAGGCTTCGCCGCTGCCAACATGAACGCCATGATCTTCCCGATGATTGTCGGCAAGTTGATCGGCGGCGTAACGGCGATTGGCGTGGCGATGATGCTGGTGCCAAAAGAAGACGCGACCGCGACTAAAACCGAAGCGGAGGCACAATCGTGAACACTCGCCAGCTATTGAGCGTCGGTATCGATATCGGCACCACCACCACCCAGGTGATTTTCTCCCACCTGGAGCTGGTTAACCGTGCGGCGGTGTCGCAGGTGCCGCGCTACGAATTCATTAAACGCGAAATTAGCTGGCAAAGTCCGGTGTTCTTTACCCCTGTCGATAAACAGGGCGGTTTAAAAGAAGCGGAACTGAAAACCTTAATACTCGAGCAATATCAGGCTGCGGGTATTGCGCCGGAAAGCGTTGATTCTGGTGCCATCATCATCACCGGTGAAAGCGCGAAAACCCGCAATGCTCGCCCGGCGGTGATGGCGCTCTCTCAATCGCTGGGGGATTTTGTCGTTGCCAGCGCCGGGCCGCACCTCGAATCCGTGATCGCCGGTCACGGAGCTGGGGCGCAAACCCTTTCTGAACAACGGCTGTGTCGGGTACTGAATATCGACATCGGCGGTGGCACCGCGAACTACGCCCTGTTCGATGCCGGAAAAATCAGCGGCACTGCCTGTCTCAACGTCGGTGGTCGCCTGCTGGAAACCGACAGCCAGGGGCGCGTGGTTTACGCTCATAAACCGGGGCAGATGATTGTGGATGAGTGCTTCGGTGCAGGCACTGACGCCCGTTCGCTGACCGGCGCGCAGCTGGTGCAGGTTACCCGGCGGATGGCGGCGCTGATTGTCGAAGTGATTGACGGAACGCTTTCGCCGCTCGCGCAGGCATTGATGCAAACCGGTTTGCTGCCCGCAGGTGTTACGCCCGAAATCATTACGCTTTCTGGAGGCGTGGGCGAATGTTATCGCCACCAGCCCGCCGACCCGTTCTGTTTTGCCGATATTGGCCCACTTCTGGCAACGGCGCTGCATGACCATCCGCGCCTGCGTGAGATGAATGTGCAGTTTCCGGCGCAAACCGTACGCGCCACGGTGATTGGCGCGGGTGCACATACCCTTTCGCTCTCTGGCAGCACAATCTGGCTGGAGGGCGTACAACTGCCGCTGCGCAATTTGCCGGTGGCGATCCCGATTGATGAAACGGATCTGGTGAGTGCCTGGCAACAGGCGCTGCTTCAGCTGGATCTTGATCCCAAAACTGACGCGTACGTGCTGGCGCTTCCCGCTTCGCTGCCTGTGCGTTACGCCGCGGTACTGACGGTCATCAACGCGCTGGTCGATTTCGTCGCGCGTTTTCCGAATCCGCATCCCCTGCTGGTGGTGGCCGGGCAGGACTTTGGTAAAGCTCTGGGCATGTTGTTGCGCCCACAGCTACAACAACTCCCGTTGGCAGTCATTGACGAAGTGATTGTCCGCGCGGGGGACTATATCGACATTGGTACGCCTCTTTTTGGCGGATCGGTTGTGCCGGTGACGGTGAAATCACTCGCATTTCCTTCCTGAATACGGTAGTTATCAGGTGTGGCGAGGGGGGGCGGGGTGTTAGCGGGATTATATCCGGCTGTGTATCCGGTGAAAGTGAATGGCCTGTATAGCAAAAACCCGTCGCGGGGACGGGCTTCGTTTGATGGCGGGTTTTGTAGTTAATCGTTGACTTTAAGGGTTAAGCAACAATATTAATCCCGCTCCTTGTCGCTGCCTCTTTGACGATCTTCCCTTCATCCTCCAGTTTAGCTAACGCCTTGTACATCCAGTGGCGGCCTGGTGCGCCATGCAGCTTGCCATCTTTGCCGATCTTACCGAACGCATGTAACGCCAAATCGTCGATAGTCCCCTTGTATCCGCCTTGCTCCTTAAGCCATTGCTCAAGCTGTTCTACTTTGAATTTTGCCGGACGTCCGCCTGCCGCTTTTTGTTGTTTAACTGGTTCTTCTGCGATGTTGCTTTTGTTGCTTAAGTACGTCATTACTGGTTCTACTACAATAGCGTCGCTCTTAGCTTCTATTTGTTGATTGACTGGTTTGTCTACAATATTGCTTTTGTTGCTTAATTGTTTTTTCAACATATCAATCTCAGCTTTCAGTGCTGCGATCTGCTGTGCCTTTTGCTGGTTGTCGCGTTCCAGTGCAATCATCTTGTTACTGACAATTTCGTCGCTACGCGCTTTATAATCCACGTCCAGCGCCATCCATTGATTGCCCTTGAATGGTGCGATGCCGTACACGCCAAATAATGTCAGCATATTATTTAGTTGTTCTGTGCTAACATCCCGGCTACCTTTCATGTAGCTGTTAAGCGCCTGCTCACCGATACCGAGAACGTCAGCTAACTCCTTGCGTTTCAGTTTGCCGCTACCGTTGACATAGCCCGCGCGGTCGGCGGCGGCAAATAGCAGATCCGGTAAGGTCATTGGTTGATACATTGTCCACCTCTTTAATTTGTCGCTAAACCTATTGCTTTCTAATTTATCAACAAAATTGCGGGGTGGGTAGTGGCTTTGGCGGGGAAGTTGACAGGGATCAAAAACCCCGCACGCGGCGGGGCTATGTGGATTAATGGATTACTGTCGGACTATTGCAAGCGCCATCCTTTAGGGCGGGAGGATATTAATCTTTGCCGTAGCCAATGTACTTATCCGCAACGATTTTTCCAGTGGTGTTACCAAACTTAACCAGCGTATCAACCATCTTGTTTCCGCTGGGCTTAAGTGCCTTCTCCGCTGCCGCCTGATAAGGCAGAGCTAAAAGGCTGTCGAATCTCTCGTAAATCGCCCCCATCGCTGTGACTTCGCACGTTGTCTTGAATAGGTTCTGCTCCAAATCCGTGTCGAGTAGGTGAACAGGCATCAGCATGGCGCACTCATTGGTGACGTATTCCTTAAACATGGCGTGATCGTGTGCTGTCAGAGTTTTATCGAACGTCACACCGTAAGCGTTGCCAGCCAGGGCAAGGATTAAAGCAGCGATTAAACGTTTCATGATGTTTCTCCTTAAGCAAACCAGCGGATTAATGCGTCCAGTGCGCCCCAGCCAGGGATAAACGCTTTTTGCCCTTCAATCTGGATAAACTGCATCGCGTCCGGGAACCACCAGAAAAGCAGGAGGACCCACACCCAAATCGTTAACGCAATGGAGACTACCAGAATTTTGTTGATGAAGCGTTCCATGATGTTTCTCCTTACAGTTCGATACAGCAAACCAACATGACGGCGACCAGTAGAATCAGTTCCCACGCTTTCATGATTTCACCTCCTTTTGTCGCTAAACCTTGTCTCCCCTTGTTTGACTACAAAATACTACCGATTAAGCTATGGATAAAATGATTTATGTCAATTTATTGGTTGATGATTTTGGTGTGATGGTATTTGTCTACAAATGTCAGGTTAGGCAACAAATGATAAAACCAGGGAATGGCGGTTATAATATCGGCGGGGATTGTGAGAAAGGCTCGGGTAGTCGCTAACTACCTGGGCCTTTGTTTATCCGGTATCCGGTAGCGGGCGTGTATCCGGTAGCGGGGATACAGGCGCGTGTACGTGAAATCTGGCAAATTAGCAGGGTAGTTGTGAGGGATTTTTCGCATAGAACCGGGAAGGGACCGCCAGTCTGCTTCCCCTGGCGTGGGGTTTGGTTAACGGCGGCGTCCCTGGAGCATTCCGCCAGGCCTGGTTGACTCTCTCTGCATCAACCGCATCGCTGTATTCTCAATCGTTTGCTGCAACGCTTTGCTGTCCTGCTCGGTCCAACCGTTCTCAGCTGTGATGTTGAACGTATTGTTCATCGTAATACCGCCACCGCCGACCAGATCGCGGCCCGGTGTAACTCGTCCACCCTCGCCGGGGATCATGTACTGTTTCCCGCCAGTAGAGGTAAATAACTCAGGGACACCGTGCTCACCAACCCTGTAAAGATTGCCACCGTTAACCGCACCGCCGTTGTAGCGACCACCGCCAAACAAGCCAGTAATGCCAGCCATCAAGGCGCTGATAGCTGACATTGCGATCATCGGGGCCGTCCCCATTGTCGCGGTAGCTGTCGCCGCTGCTGCCGGGGCCATTGATGATGCGATTGATGCGCCTGTCGCCGCTGCTGTTGCAGCTTGTCCGCCCATTGCGCTTGCGCTGGCTGCCTCGCTTAAGATCATTTGTTTAACGTATTCAGCACCCATCTCAGCGATACTTCCCACCACTTTTCCGAGAATGGTAGTCCCGATATTGGCGAAAGCGTTTTCCAGGTTCTGCGTACCATTAAGCAGGCCGACCACGGCATTTGTAGCGCCACCGCTCAGGCCATCAGCCATATCACCAATCAGGCCATTAATCCCGCCTTGCGCCCGGAATTGTTCCCACTGCGAGGCGAGTAATTCTTCTGCGTGCTGTTGTTTAAGCGCGTTTAGCGTTTCCTCGTTAATCATCTGTTTGTTGAATAGCTCATCGGCCTGTTGCATTTCCAGGGCGTGGCGTTGTTTGAGCGCATCAACGGGATTAAATTGCTCGTTAAGCTGTTTGGCTTTTTCTTCCAGTTCGATTTGATGCTCACGCGCGGCGTTTGTTTCGTAAATCAGGTGCGCAAGGTTTTTCATCTCACTGACCTGTTTTGCCGTTGCATTAGCGCCCATTTCCTGGACGGCGTCCCACATTTCGGCCTCTTTGCTGCCATCCTTGAAGCCTTGGTTAAGTCGTTCCAGTTCTGCGCGTTTCCGTTTCAGCGCTTCTTCTGCCGGATCTTTCTGTGTGCGTTTCGGTTTATTGCCACCTCCACCGCCATTGTCTTTCAGCTTAATATCAGTAGTGGCCTGCTGTGTCGGTAGCGTTGACACAAAACCCGACGATTGATTGTCTGGCGCTGCGCCTAAGAAGTCGGTTTGTTTGGCTTGAGCGCGGAATAAATCAAGGCCCGGCACAAACGGCTCAAAGGCTGCGGCAAGTGTCCATAACTTATCAGCCAATGACGCAGAATCAGATTTCAGCGTTTTAAACCAGCCGGATAGCTCGCGGCAATAATCAGCCAGCGTTTTAATACCGCGACCGACCAGTTCAGTAACATGCAGCGTCTGGTTGATGGTTTCCAGTAACAGGCTAAAATTAGTCGATAGCTCTGTCATTGCCTGTTCCGTGGTTGTTGGTAGCTTGTTAAATTCTTTTTCGATTTCGCCTGATCCTTTCAGGATTGCATTTACTACATCCTCAGCCGTCAGTTTGCCATCCAACATGCGGCGGCGTAGCTCACCCATTGAGATTCCCATCTGACTTGCTACGCGTCGCCATAGCTCCGGCATACCTTCAAGGATGCTGTTAAACTCTTCAGCACGGACGATACCACCGTTGATGGATTGACCTAACTGTCGCAAGGCGTTTGTGGCTTCCTCGGATGAGCTGCCACCAATACGCCCGATCTGCTGTAGTGTCTCTGTTAACTGTAAGATTTGGCCTCTGGTAGCGTTTGAATCAGACAGGGCTGAAGTAAGGCTCTCCCATAGCTTCGTGGTATCCTCAATCTTCATGCCAGTCCGCTTACTGATTTCCAGGATGCCGCTAAAATTAGCCTTAGCTTCAACCAGACTACCGGATAGCCGGGATACACGGGCGCGTAGTAGTTTTACGTTGTCCGCGATTTCAATAAAGCGTTTAGCCGCCATCATCAGCAGGCCAACGTTAACTGCTGCCGCCAGCTTGCTGATTGTCGTATTCAGTTTGTTGATTGAGTTATCAGCACGCTTTGCGCCGTGTTCAATGCGGTCGAATGTGTCGGTGGCTTCTTTTCCTGCGGTTAATAGCTTCCCTGTCTTGGCTTCGACCTCATAATAAATTTTGCCTACATTTGTGTTGCTCATGTCCTATATATCCGCGTTGTGCGGACACCTCCGATTGTTCTTTACTCTAATAATTCCACCATGAAACAGTTTATTGCCGCTTCAGTGGCTTCGTGTTCCGGTTTGCCTCAATCAATCACAAAAAACATCGCCTAATAGAATCAATGGCTTATAAAGTTGTATCAGCTATGTCTCTTTGTTTGGGCCACTGAAAACCCAGTTTTCCCAATGAAATCAATACTGATATACACCCATATCGTTTTTCACATAATGTACGTTATGCGCACTGAGGATATATCCCGCCAGTCTGGATGCCCCCTGGCGTGGGCTGCGCGTGTACTTTAATCGACTTGCTCAGGTGGCGCTGCCACATAGTCATCCGGCACGAACTGCGGGCAATCAGCGTGAGGGTTGTCGCTGTAGTCCGGTCGGGCAAAGAGATTGGCTAACACGATGCCTTGTAAGTCAGTTGACTCATAGCCACCAACGGGCAGATCGGCATTCAGGCGTTCTTCATGGTCGCGCAACATGCGGAAGTAGCGGCCCCGATCGCCTGCCCTGAATGAATCCTTATAACTAAGGCTATGAACGGCAATAACTTTGATGTAACCCGTCCACAGATAGGCAAAGGCCGGATCGGTAAGTACCTTCTTATTGTGAATCATGCCCGGCAGCGGCGGCGCTATACGGCGCATACACAGACAATTATCAATAATCGCTATCTCGTGGTTATTGACCTTATCAGCCAGGTCAAGCATCGCCATCTTCGACCCTTGCTCATAGTTGTTGGTATACAGCTCCAGCGCCACATCAATAACGCCGACTTTACTCAGGTCTTCGTCTGTGTAGTCGCTGAATTTTTTGTTCTCAAGGCTGCGATAACCATCCTCAAGGCGGCTGCGTCTTCCTTTGTCCTGGTCATTGAATATCATGTTCATTCTCCTGTATCTGTTGCGGTGGCTGACGGAGATCTAACAGTCTGGCAGCTGAAATCATTGCCGCCGCTTTCGCTTTCGCCAGTGCAAGCCTTTGCGGAAAATCATCACTGTCAGGATTAACGTCATCGAAACACTCAATCGCCTCAGCGGCTAACTCAGTGCTGTTTAACCAGCGGAGCGCCTCTATAGTGCGGCGTAGATCAGGATGCTCGATCATCCAGACTTTCAGCACTGACCAGCAAGGCATGCCAGGCTGTAGCGATACTTTGCGGAGGCTCATTCCTTCCGCAACATATAAGCAAATCTGCTTAGCTATCCGGTCGTTATATTTTGTTTTTCGCCCGTTGGTGGGCCGGAAATCGCTTGCGGCGGGCGTTTGCGGTAGATCTGCGGTCATTTTTCACCTCTTTTACGTTATATATCTGCTCCTGTTTTGTTGTTTATGGGGCCGTTTGACCCCGTTTTTTGGTGAAAATTCGAAGAAAACTGCATCAAAATTCATCTTCAATCTGCTTTTCAAGGTCGATAATGTTTAACGGCTCTGATGTTTTTTGTGCCTGTTGCCGCGTAAGCTGATGCGCAGCCTTCACCAAATCAAAGATCTGGCCGACGGCCTCAGGGTGAAGCAATAGCAGATCAACGGCGTTGATAATGGCCTGCCGGGCTTCTTGCTGTGCTAACGGGTCACTACAACCGCGCCGCATCAAGTCCTGTACGACTGCCAGCGGTTTAACCTTGGAGCGTAGGTAACGCTCACGAAATACCGGGTCGTTTTCACATTTGGCGGCAATAATGCGATCTTTCAGTTCCATGATTTCCCCCTGTTAGTCATCAATACCGCAATCAACACTGTTGAGTAATCTACAAATATCCCGGCGGCATAACTTAAGCCGTTTAACGAACTCTTTTTCAGTGTCGGAACATTCGTGCAGACTCTTTCCGTCTTTTAACTTCCCGGCGATCAGCTTGTCGATACTGCCTAAAACCAGCTCTGCGAAGCATCTCAGCGCTACTCTTTTCGCTGGCTGGCACGGGTACGGGCATTCATTGCGCAGATAACTAACTCTTTCGGCGATCTCCCGCGCCATGCCGTGTATCATCCTGGTAGCCAATAGCATGATCTTGTCTCCAATCTGGTATAATGAACGTGATTTAAAGCATTGCTTTGAGTGTCACCACTAAACTCGTTAACAACGATTTCGCTTTTGCCCGGTGTAATTACCGGGCTTCTTTTGCCCATCAGCACGGAATGCCCAGCGCATTCAAAACCTTTCTGCGATATTCCCAATCATCAAAAACCTTTGTTTCTTTCGCTGGTTCTTGTTTCGGCGCGTCCGGCACATTGTCGGGAACCTGTACTGTGAAATAGTCTCGCTGTTCTGGCGTCAGGTTATCGAAGTAGGACTCAATTTCCGGGGTGAGATAGTCACCTGAGAAATAATTTTCGAAGCCTTCAGGTAACTTGGCGCCAAAATATTCGGTCGGATCTGGCACTTTGCTTTCTGTTTTACCTTTCCCCTGCTGGTTTAATAACGTTGCGACCTGGTTTTTTAATTTACCTGCCGCCTTAAATAGCTCCGCACGTTCGTTACCTGTATGGTTGTTCGCTTCTGTTTCTAATATGCGGATCTGATTTAACAGCGATCTGATTTGTTCGTCCATTATTCACCTCTCTGCAACTCTTCAATTGCTTTATTTACTTTGCTGGACTTAATAGCAATGCTGACCATTTCAGGGATTGCCAGTTTTAAGGCTGCCTGAACTTCTTCTGATAGCGCTTTTAATTGTGCCTGACGAAGACTTGCGATTTCCCTATTAATCAGCTCACGTTCGCTCCCGCTGGCTTTATTACGCTGTTCTACCAATTCAGCGCCTTTGGCTTCAAGCTCGTCGAATGTCATAATTATGTCTCCCGTTCATAGTTATTAGCGTAGCCATGAGGCGCCGTGCCCTAATTTGTTGCTAACCGAGAATAGCAGGCGCATATAAATAGCCCTTTCATCCAGCGCATCATGCGTGATTGGATCTTCTTCCTGCAGTACATCAGGAATATTTTCTGCAAGTTCTTTTGCAGCCCTTAAAATAACAGGACGTAATACATCAGGCAGCTCATTCAGGATCTCGTCTACTTTCGCATCCATAGCTTTTTTAAATGCTTTCTGTGCTGCGATCAGCGAATGGTTTTGACCGTCGAAGCTGTTTTGAATAAAGGACATGATCTGTTCTCCTGTGTTTATAGTGATTGTTCGATTAATTGCGGCTCAAGCCATTGAGTGAAGCCCAACCGTTTGATTTTGCGTACATTTCTGTGAATCCGGCGATGCTGTTTTTTCGGCATCAGGCGGATATTCTTGATGCGGTTATCCTGTTTTTGCAGGTTGATATGATGAACATCGAAAAGCGTTTCATCATAAGCACCGTAGCAGTAAATATATGCCGCTTTCTGATAACTTAAGGCCACCTTAAAATCATCTTCCTGCACCGTAACGATTAAATATCCTTTGCTGGTCAGGCTGCCTTTAATGACGTTCTTGTTATCACGGTTGAAGAATAAACCCGTTTCAGCTTCGTAGATCCATTTGCGGCGCATAATATCAGCGGCGCGGTCTAATCTTTCGATATTGGTCATGATGTTTTGCCTCAAATGTGATGTAATTTTATTTCGTTATTAATGGTTGTGACCCCGCCAGAAGTAAGCCAAAACCTCTTTTTTGATGAATTTTACGGGCGTACCTTCGGGACTTACAGGGATCGGAAAACCTGGTATGCTATCGATCCACCTTAGAATCGTTCGCTTATTTACACAGAATAAGCGGGCGACCTCTTCGCAGCTCATCAATTCGGGATAGTCATTCATTTTTGTATCACCTCGAAAAAGTTGGCGGCGTGGAAAATATGGAAAACCAGCCGCCTCTCCTGAACAAAAATCAAGGCTTTAATCAACCTTACATATATATTTTACCGCCCGTTGTCCTACGTGTGCAAATACGGCTTTATTGTCGAACATGACGTTTTTGTGATTGGCAAAGATTATTTGCGACCGAAAGGTTTTGGCGGGATAATATTACTCAAGGATTAGCAATCCTTACCTCAAAATGTGATCTATTAATAACTACAACGATATGTCTCTATTTCCCGCCGCTACTCGCGGGATTTTTTTTTGCCTGCAATCTGCGCACAAAAACTAATTAAAATTCGATGCCGTTTAAACGCAATATAACGCATTCTGACAGCCTTAATTTTTGGCAATGCATTTGCTCAGGTGTGATTAGATTGATTCGTCTGGCGTGGAATGAGATAAGAAAAACGGGCTTTCGCCCGCTTGTGTGTCACCGCATCGAGAACAGTCTATCTATGAACTCCTTACTTGCTTCTTCCTGCCGTCTTTTGGCGCGTTCACGGTCTTCCTGTGTAGGGTTAAAGTCCGGCGTTCTGTATCTGTTTCCCGGAATACCACGCGCATGATTGCGGCGGCCGGACTGCGGCATTATCCAGTATTCGATGTTCTCACGCGTGGCAATTAGCAAGCCATCTTCTACCAGTGTGTTCAGGGCGTGCCATAGCTGTTTGTAACTAACGCAACCTTCACCGACAAGATAATCCAGTGCGCACAACAATCCGTTTACTGTTAGTTCTTTTGCGGCGAAATTTGGATGCTCAGAAAGGAAATACTCCTGACCCTGTTTGCTGAAAATCCAAAGTATATGGCGGCGCAACTCTTCGACTTCCTGACTATAGGCGTGGGCGTGATTAACATGTCTTTCAGCTACGAACGCACGGCCTTGTTTCCTGACCAGTCCATTACCAAGCATCGTCATTAGTGAGCGGCGGGCGGCGTCAACCTGGATGCGGGTAACATTGCCACCATAAACGAGATCTGCGGCCTCTCGTGCTGTGATTGATTCGTTTTCTCTAAGATAGTCGAGGATTTGGCGTTGTTGTTCTGATAGTCTCATGATGTAAACAACTGATTTTCCGAGATAAGTTTATATCATTTCCGCTTAATGTATGTATTTATTATGCGCTCAATATCGAGGCGGGGCAATGTTGCGATCCGGTAGTCATCAGGATGGCGGCAGCACAAATAAAAACGCCTGCGAGGGCAATGCAGGCGCTTTGACATGGCTTAGTACGGGATGTGCACGAATGATTATAGCACCGATTTTGTGAAACCGGTTTCTTTCGCGTTTTGCGTGGCGGGTAATGCACTTGGAAGGGGTGGCGGGTTTTAGCTCGCTGGTAGCTCATTTAGGTGCGTTCCTGTCGATAATTCGGTACATGTTCTCGGTATATCTCCCGTTAATCACCGTTCTGGTAACAACAATCACACCGTTTTCCTCCAGCAAGGCAATGGCCCGCTTCACTCCTTGGCGGCTTACACCGGATAGCTGCGCCAGCTTGTCGAGCGATACAGAGTATCCACTCGGCTGTCTTGTCAGGATCTGGAATACCGCTCGTGCTGTTTTCGTCATGGCAAAAACTCATTGAAATTGGATACCCTTAGAACGCTCTCAAACGCTCCGTAATGCGATGAGAATTTTACCTAAGCAAGTGTAGCTCTTTATTAGTTTTATGAGGCCGTAGGCCGATAGAAGGTGCGCTCTCTGAAGTTTCATTGTCTGCCGCTGGTGGGCAATGCTGCCTTTACTATTGGCGTCAAGAAAATCACTGGTGTAGATTGAGTGAATAGTTTACTATTCAAACAAGGTAGGAAGGTGTTGCGATCTGATTGCCTGTTTTATTGACGGTATAAATAAATTGTGAGGTGATGTATGCCAAAAGTTAACGAAGGACGTAAGGCTCGTAGAGAGCGGCCTGTTGTTCGACGTTCTGCCGAGCAAAGAGCAAGGCTGAGTGCTGCATCTGAAATTCTGGCACTTAAATTAGCTGAGAAACGTAATTCATGGGTTTCAAAATAGTTAGGTCCAGCCTTATAAATGAAGTTATTGCTGAAACTCCTGTCGCTGAATACCCTATTACGGAATTTGAAGATTACAAGCGCATTTGCATAGAAGAGGGAGACATTCCTGCTCCCTCAGAGACTGATCAGAATATATATTCTTCCTACCTAGAAACTATAGGTAGGGATAGGTTTATGACCAGCCCTATCGAAGCCAGAGAGCAAGAATTGCATCACACCCATATTTGGCAAGAAGGATGTGTATGGGAAGAAGACGATGAAGACGACGATAGCCTAAAAGTTCAATGGGCGTGCACCAGTGATAGCTATGTGGTGTATTCGTACTTTATTGATCGTGATGGCGATCATCATTTTTATATTATTGATTATTGTAATGATGGCGCACATGGCTTGATTTCGAATAGGTCACAGGTTTTGGACTGGGCAAACCAGGCTGAGAGATATAAGCTAAGAAATTGTTAAGCCCGGTGGCGCGCCGGGTTTTTGTCACCATCTGTACTGTTACAATAATTTCCTGTCGTTGTTTTGCACACCATAAAACACATCAAAAATCTATGCACCTGTAATCGCCCTAATCGCACTGGCTGTGCTGCTGTTTTCTGTCTGGTCTGCTGATAAAAACCATTGGCTTTGCAGGATAGAGTGGGCGTTGGTTTTCGATTTTTCGCGAAATTATGGGGAATGTCTTAAAAAACTAACTTCAAAAGACTAAAACCAGGGGGATGGTCCCTCTCGCTACGCTCTAGGTACCATCCCTGTCGGGATGGGTTTATTGTAGAGTTAAAATTAATTACTCACATCGTCACACCTTGCGAAAGTTTTGCTCAATTATCATTCAAGCATCGCACAAAAAATATTCGATTTGGTTGGTGTGCACTGACTTTTTTATCAATTTACTTTCATTCGAAAGTCATGGGTTAAATATTAATCACATGGCTGTAGCACGCATGGATTCACCGAGGATATTTTGGACCAGTTGGTCAAATTTTTTAACTGTATGATTTGATTGTGATTTATTTTTCTGTATTTTGCTTTCATTCGAAAGAGAAAGCGAATAATTACAAATTTATTGATTTAGATCATTGACTTGTCACATTTTTGATTGTTCTAACGGTTAAATTTTAATCACTTCAGCCATCGATATTGGGTATAAATCCGGGCGGTGGAGGTTTTTCTCACCGTTGAGAAAAATATGCGTCATTAAAGCCGGACGAATCCGGCCTTATAGCTCACGGCTCCAGCGGATTACCACCACCAGCCAGTATTGAATCAATAGCGTCGGCGTAGTCCTGAAGCATTTGACGGCGCTGTTTGAGATAGGCCGCCTGGTTATAAACACCGCGCACGCCTTTCGGAACGTGGGCCAATTGGATTTCGATCCAGTCTGGTGAGTATCTGCCAGACTCATTAAGCGCCGTTGAAAAGGTGGTCCGCCAGCCATGACCAGTGGCGATCGACTTGTACCCGATACGATCCAGGGCTTTAAGGATGGCACTGGCTGACAATGGCTTATCCATGAATCGACCAGGGAAGACGAAAGCACTGTACCCGCTCCTTGTAAACTGGTCCTGCAATAGCTCGACCGCCTGCCGGGATAGCGGGACTACATGCGGTCGGCGGGCTTTCATGACTTCAGCGGGTAGGGTGATGCTTTTCGACTCCAGATCTACCCACTCCCAGCGCATTAAACGCAGTTCTGCGGTCCTCAAAGCCGTAAGGATAAGCAAACGTATTGCCGTCTGAATCTGAACGCTCCCGGCTCTCTCAAGCGCTTTGTAGAATGCCGGAATTTCACTAATCTGTATCCATGCGTTATGGCCTGGGCGTCTGGCTTTCAATGCCGTATCCAGATCTGCAACCGGATTCCGGTTAACCAGTTCGGTGATAACGGCAAATTTGAAGATCTCCCCGATACGCTGGCGTAGCTTCCTGGCTTGTTCCGGCGCGGTGCGCTCTTTCTTCTGAAGCAATGCCAGCACGTCACGGGCCGTTATATCCACGATCGAGCGCTTACCCAGCACGGGGTAAACATCTTTCTCCAGTGCCGATCTAACTTGTTTCGTGTAGGACTCTGACCAACCGCTAACTCTGGTAGCAAACCAGTCTTCCGCTACCGTCTTAAAACTTGCCGCCATGTTGAGCGCATCAATGGCTTTCTCCTTGCGTGCCAAATCCATTGGGTCAATTCCCTGGGCTATCAGTAAACGACTCTCTGTGGCTCGCTTACGGGCTTCCTTGAGGCTAATCAGCGGATACACCCCAATAGCCTGTAACCGCTCCTTCTTGTCTATCCAGTACCGGAATCGCCAGTACTTACTACCGTTGGGATGGACCAGCAAGAAAAGGCCTGGCGTTTGTGAATCTGTGAGTTTGTAGGGCTTGTCCTGTGGTTGTGCGGCATCTATGGCCTTTGCTGTCAGTGGTGTCTTGCTCAAAACCGGATACCTCGATCTAACGACTCGATAACCCCGCTCATGTATCCGGCGTGTTCGGTTGCGTTCGGCAGGATAAGTAACGGGCGTATTAAGTGGAACACCTTACAGGACAAGGGCTAACGATGAAATAGAATTGTTTGAAGGCTGTGAAAAATGTCACTCATCACTTCTTCCTGAGGGAACGACTTATGAAACTAAAGACCACATTGTTCGGCAATGTATATCAGTTTAAGGATGTAAAAGAGGTGCTGGCTAAAGCCAACGAACTGCGTTCGGGGGATGTGCTGGCGGGCGTTGCAGCGGCAAGCTCACAGGAGCGCGTGGCGGCAAAGCAGGTGTTGTCGGAAATGACCGTAGCGGACATCCGCAATAATCCGGTGATTGCCTATGAAGATGACTGCGTGACGCGGCTGATTCAGGACGATGTTAACGAAACGGCCTACAACCAGATTAAAAACTGGAGCATCAGCGAACTGCGTGAGTATGTGCTGAGCGATGAAACCAGCGTGGACGACATTGCCTTTACCCGCAAAGGGCTGACCTCGGAAGTGGTCGCGGCGGTAGCGAAGATTTGCTCCAACGCGGACCTGATCTACGGCGCGAAGAAAATGCCGGTAATCAAAAAGGCCAATACCACCATTGGTATTCCGGGCACCTTCAGCGCCCGTTTGCAGCCAAATGACACCCGTGACGACGTGCAAAGTATCGCCGCGCAAATCTACGAAGGGCTTTCCTTCGGGGTGGGCGATGCGGTGATCGGCGTTAACCCGGTGACTGACGACGTGGAAAACTTAAGCCGCGTGTTGGACACCATTTACGGCGTGATCGACAAATTCAACATCCCAACTCAGGGCTGCGTACTGGCGCACGTCACCACCCAGATCGAAGCGATTCGTCGCGGCGCGCCTGGCGGACTGATTTTCCAGAGTATCTGTGGCAGCGAAAAAGGGCTGAAAGAGTTTGGCGTGGAACTGGCGATGCTCGACGAAGCGCGCGCAGTGGGTGCAGAGTTCAACCGTATCGCCGGGGAAAACTGCCTCTACTTCGAAACCGGACAAGGCTCTGCGCTATCCGCTGGCGCTAACTTCGGCGCTGACCAGGTGACGATGGAAGCACGTAACTATGGGCTGGCGCGTCATTACGATCCGTTTATCGTCAACACCGTGGTCGGCTTTATTGGGCCGGAGTATCTCTACAACGACCGCCAGATTATCCGTGCTGGCTTAGAAGATCACTTTATGGGCAAGCTGAGCGGCATCTCTATGGGCTGTGACTGCTGCTACACCAACCACGCTGACGCTGACCAGAACCTCAACGAAAACCTGATGATCCTGCTCGCCACCGCAGGCTGCAACTACATCATGGGGATGCCGCTGGGTGATGACATCATGCTCAACTACCAGACCACCGCATTCCACGATACCGCCACTGTGCGTCAGTTACTCAACCTGCGCCCGTCACCAGAGTTTGAACGCTGGCTGGAAAGCATGGGCATTATGGCAAACGGTCGCCTGACCAAACGGGCGGGCGATCCGTCACTGTTCTTCTGATGACGCGGAGATAACACATCATGGATCAAAAACAGATTGAAGAAATTGTACGCAGCGTGATGGCGTCAATGGGACAAACGGCCCCCGCGCCGTCAGAAGCAAAGTGCGCCACCACCAACTGTGCGGCACCGGTGACCTCGGAAAGCTGTGCGCTGGATTTAGGTTCCGCTGAAGCAAAAGCGTGGATTGGTGTTGAAAACCCGCATCGCGCAGACGTATTAACAGAACTGCGCCGCAGCACCGTGGCCCGCGTTTGTACCGGTCGTGCCGGTCCGCGTCTACGTACCCAGGCGCTGCTGCGTTTCCTGGCCGATCACTCTCGTTCGAAAGATACCGTACTGAAAGAAGTGCCGGAAGAGTGGGTGAAAGCGCAGGGCTTGCTGGAAGTACGCTCTGAAATTAGCGACAAAAATCTCTACCTGACTCGCCCGGATATGGGCCGCCGCCTGTGTGCAGAAGCTGTTGAAGCGCTGAAAGCACAGTGTGTTGCTAATCCGGACGTACAGGTCGTTATTTCTGATGGCCTGTCAACTGATGCCATCACCGTGAACTACGAAGAGATCCTGCCGCCGCTGATGGCGGGCCTGAAACAGGCCGGGCTGAAAGTCGGCACGCCATTCTTTGTTCGTTATGGTCGCGTGAAGATTGAAGATCAGATCGGTGAGATCCTCGGCGCGAAAGTGGTGATCCTGCTGGTGGGGGAACGTCCGGGGTTAGGGCAGTCAGAAAGCCTCTCCTGCTACGCCGTTTACTCGCCGCGTATGGCGACCACCGTTGAGGCCGATCGCACCTGTATCTCTAACATTCACCAGGGCGGCACGCCGCCGGTTGAAGCCGCAGCCGTCATTGTGGATTTGGCGAAACGTATGCTGGAGCAGAAAGCATCCGGCATCAACATGACCCGATAAGGAGGCATCATGCCAGCTTTAGATTTGATTCGACCGTCGGTAACCGCCATGCGGGTGATTGCCTCCGTTAACGCTGAATTTGCGCGTGAACTAAAATTGCCGCCGCATATTCGTAGCCTCGGGCTGATTTCTGCTGATTCCGATGACGTCACCTACATTGCCGCTGATGAAGCGACCAAGCAGGCGATGGTGGAAGTGGTATATGGTCGCTCGCTGTATGCGGGCGCTGCACACGGCCCGTCACCGACTGCCGGTGAAGTGCTGATTATGCTTGGTGGGCCAAACCCGGCGGAAGTGCGTGCCGGTCTGGATGCGATGGTTGCACATATTGAAAATGGTGCAGCATTCCAGTGGGCCAATGACGCAGAAAACACCGCCTTCCTGGCGCATGTGGTTTCGCGTACCGGTTCTTATCTCTCATCAACCGCCGGGATCACGCTTGGCGATCCGATGGCATATCTGGTGGCACCGCCGCTGGAAGCGACCTATGGCATTGATGCAGCGTTGAAATCTGCCGACGTACAGCTGGTGACCTATGTCCCGCCACCGTCTGAAACCAACTACTCGGCAGCATTTTTAACCGGTAGCCAGGCCGCGTGTAAAGCAGCCTGTAACGCCTTTACCGATGCAGTGCTGGAAATCGCGCGTAATCCAATCCAGCGTGCGTAACGGAGGTTGCCGATGATCAATGCACTGGGATTGCTGGAAGTGGACGGCATGGTCGCCGCGATAGATGCAGCGGATGCCATGCTCAAAGCAGCTAACGTTCGTCTGCTCAGTCACGAAGTGCTTGACCCTGGTCGCTTAACGCTGGTGGTGGAAGGCGATCTGGCGGCGTGTCGTGCGGCGCTGGACGCAGGTTGTGCTGCCGCGATGCGTACCGGGCGTGTCATCAGCCGCAAGGAGATCGGTCGGCCAGACGATGACACCCAGTGGCTGGTTACTGGCTTTAACCGCCAGCCGAAGCAACCCGTAAGGGAACCCGACGCGCCAGTTATCGTCGCGGAATCTGCTGACGAGTTGTTGGCGCTGTTAACATCAGTACGTCAGGGAATGACGGCAGGAGAAGTGGCTGCCCACTTTGGCTGGCCGCTGGAAAAAGCCAGAAATGCGCTCGAACAGCTCTTTTCTGCCGGGACGTTACGTAAACGCAGTAGTCGTTATCGTCTCAAGCCCCATTAACCTGTCGGAGGTGCCGGGTGTCCTACAACACCCGGCATTAACATCATGAAAAAGACCCGTACAGCCAATTTGCACCATCTTTATCATGAACCCTTACCCGAAAACCTGAAGCTCACGCCGAAGGTCGAAGTGGATAATGTTCATCAACGACAGACAACGGATGTCTATGAACATGCTTTAACGATAACCGCCTGGCAGCAGATTTACGATCAGCTGCATCCGGGCAAGTTTCATGGTGAATTTACGGAAATTCTACTCGATGATATTCAGGTTTTTCGTGAATACACCGGTCTGGCGCTGCGTCAGTCGTGCCTGGTCTGGCCGAACTCGTTCTGGTTTGGCATTCCGGCGACGCGCGGTGAGCAGGGATTTATCGGTTCGCAATGTCTGGGAAGCGCGGAAATCGCCACCCGCCCTGGTGGCACTGAATTTGAACTGAGCACGCCGGATGATTACACGATCCTGGGCGTGGTGCTTTCTGAAGATGTCATCACCCGGCAGGCTAACTTTTTGCATAACCCGGATCGGGTATTACATATGCTGCGTAGCCAGTCGGCGCTGGAAGTGAAAGAGCAGCATAAAGCCGCGCTGTGGGGCTTTGTCCAACAGGCGCTGGCGACGTTTTGCGAGAACCCGGAAAATCTCCATCAGCCTGCAGTGCGAAAAGTGCTGGGGGATAATTTGCTAATGGCGATGGGGGCGATGCTGGAAGACGCGCAACCAATGGTGACGGCGGAAAGCATCAGTCATCAGAGTTACCGTAGATTACTTTCCCGCGCCCGTGAATATGTGCTGGAAAATATGTCTGAGCCGGTGACGGTGCTGGACTTGTGTAATCAACTGCATGTCAGTCGCCGCACGCTACAAAACGCGTTTCACGCTATTTTAGGCATTGGCCCAAACGCGTGGCTGAAACGCATTCGCCTGAACGCCGTACGCCGCGAACTGATAAGCCCGTGGTCGCAAAGCACAACGGTAAAAGACGCCGCCATGCAGTGGGGATTCTGGCATCTGGGGCAATTTGCCACGGATTACCAGCAGCTGTTTGCCGAGAAGCCGTCGTTGACGTTGCATCAGCGGATGCGGGAATGGGGGTGAGGGAGTTACACCCAATCCCTGACCTTAATAAACTCACTTAACGCCGCTTCTGGGCTGCCATCTTTTGGCTGATAATCATACTCCCAGCGTACCAGTGGCGGCATTGACATCAGGATCGACTCGGTGCGCCCGCCAGTTTGCAGGCCAAACAGAGTGCCGCGATCCCAGACCAGATTGAACTCGACATAACGACCGCGACGGTAGAGCTGAAAATTGCGCTCGCGCTCGCCGTAGGCCATCGCTTTACGTCGCTCTACAATTGGTAAATAAGCGTCGGTGTAGCCTTTGCCTACCGCCTGCATAAAGGCAAAACAGTGGTCGAAATCTGGCGTGTTCAGATCATCAAAGAACAGCCCGCCAATACCGCGCTGTTCGTTGCGATGTTTGAGGTAGAAGTAATCGTCGCACCACTTTTTGTAACGGGGATAAACGTCTTCACCAAATGGCAGGCACAGGTCACGGGCGGTGCGGTGCCAGTGAATGGCGTCTTCTTCAAAACCATAGAAAGGGGTTAAATCGAAGCCGCCGCCAAACCACCAGACGGGCTCTGCACCCGGTTTTTCGGCAATAAAAAAACGCACATTCGCGTGGCTGGTGGGAACATACGGGTTATGCGGATGCACTACCAGTGAAACGCCCATCGCCTCGAAACTGCGCCCGGCAAGCTCCGGGCGATGAGCGGTGGCGGAAGCAGGCATCGCCTCGCCGTGGACGTGAGAAAAGTTGACGCCTGCCTGTTCGAAAACACCACCATTACGCAACACCCGACTACGCCCGCCGCCGCCAGCTTCGCGCTGCCAACTATCTTCGACAAATTCTGCGCCATCGACGGCGGTCAGCTGCTGACAAATCGTATCCTGAAGGTTGAGCAGAAACTGTTTAACCTGGTGTGCGTCGGGTTTCATAACTTATCGCTTTTTCGAATGTGCTTTCTGGTTGTCGAACCAGTGGAAATAACTGATCACGCCTTCAGCAATCGCTGTGGCGATTTTCTGACGAAACGCCGCCGTGCCTAACAGCCGCTCTTCTTCCGGGTTGGTGATAAACGAGGTTTCCACCAGCACCGAAGGAACCGACGGCGATTTCAACACCACAAATGCCGCTTGTTCGGTGTTGCGGCTGTGCAGTTTATGCACCGGCTTAATCTTCTTCAGAATATGCGAGCCGAGCGTCAGACTATTTTTAATGGTATCTGTTTGCACCAGATCAAACAGCACTTGTTGCAATAGGTGATCCTTGTCAGTCGCCTTTTTACCGGCAACTTCATCGGCGCGGTTTTCGCGTTCAGACAGGTATTTCGCCATTGCGCTACTTGCCCCACGGTTAGAGAGGGCAAATACCGAAGCACCGGCAGCTTTCGGGTTGGTAAAGCCATCGGCATGAATTGACATAAACAGATCTGCGCCATGTTTATGGGCGATTTCAACGCGATCGTAAAGTGGGATAAACGTATCGCCAGAACGCGTTAAACGCGCATCAATCCCATGATTACGCAAAATGGAACGGACGTTTTTAGCAATCGCCAGCACCACATGTTTTTCTTTCGAACCGTTGCGTCCGATCGCTCCGGTATCAATTCCGCCGTGACCTGGATCGAGAACAACGACACGTTTGCCGCCAGATTTTTTGGCTTTCGGCTTGCTGTGTCCGTTGCTGGTTTTTAAAAGTTCGTCTTTGGCGATGGCTTGCGACATTCCTGACAACGTCAGGGCAGCCAAACCGGCTTTCAGCACCTGGCGGCGCGAAGTGAGTGTTTTTAGTGGTTTAAAAGTGCTCATACGGCCTGAGTTGTAATAATAAAGTTCCAGATGTTATATCGTATCGCGTAATCCGTTACGACGGTTTGATGTTGAGAATTGTTTTACTTTTCATTTCAATAGTTGACAACTCCCCATTATGCCACTTTTTCAACCGATTTTCGTCAGATATTGGCTAATTCGACCGTTCACGCCATAATCAGCCTTTTAACCCGCAAAAAGGTAACGAATACCATGGAGATACGCGTATTTCGCCAGGAAGATTTCGAAGAGGTCATCACCCTTTGGGAGCGTTGCGACTTGCTGCGTCCGTGGAACGATCCGGAAATGGACATCGAGCGTAAGATGAACCATGACGTCAGTTTGTTTTTGGTCGCTGAGGTAAACGGTGAAGTGGTCGGAACGGTGATGGGCGGTTATGACGGGCATCGCGGGTCTGCTTATTATCTTGGCGTGCATCCAGAGTTTCGTGGGCGTGGGATTGCCAATGCGTTGCTTAATCGGCTGGAGAAAAAGCTGATTGCTCGTGGCTGCCCGAAAATTCAGATCAACGTGCCGGAAGATAACGACATGGTGCTCGGAATGTATGAACGCCTGGGATATGAACACGCCGACGTGCTGAGTCTGGGTAAGCGTTTGATTGAAGATGAAGAGTACTGAGTTTCATCCTGTCCATTATGATGCGCACGGTCGCCTGCGTTTACCCTTGCTCTTCTGGCTTGTGCTATTGCTTCAGGCGCGAACCTGGGTGCTGTTTGTCATTGCCGGTGCGTCGCGCGAGCAGGGTACTGCGCTGCTAAATCTGTTTTATCCCGATCACGATAATTTCTGGCTGGGGCTGATTCCTGGCATTCCGGCGGTGCTGGCGTTTTTGTTGAGCGGTCGGCGGGCTACGTTTCCTCGCACCTGGCGTGTACTCTATTTTCTGTTGCTGTTGGCGCAGGTGGTTTTACTTTGCTGGCAACCGTGGCTGTGGCTGAACGGTGAATCCGTTAGCGGTATCGGTCTGGCGCTGGTAGTGGCGGATATTGTGGCGTTAATCTGGCTGCTGACCAATCGACGTTTACGCGCTTGTTTTAATGAAGAAAAAGAATAACGGCACTTTTTGGTGAATTTGCACTCCAAGCAACGTTATTGAATAACCAAAGGAAGTGACATGAAATCGCTGCGTTTAATGTTATGCGCTATGCCGTTGATGCTGACCGGCTGTTCCACGATGTCGTCAGTTAACTGGTCGGCCGCTAACCCGTGGAACTGGTTTGGGTCGTCCACCAAAGTGAGCGAGCAGGGCGTTGGTGAATTAACGGCGTCCACACCACTGCAAGAACAAGCCATTGCCGATGCGCTTGATGGCGATTATCGCCTGCGCAGCGGAATGAAAACCGCGAACGGCAACGTGGTGCGCTTTTTTGAAGTGATGAAGGGCGACAACGTGGCGATGGTGATTAACGGCGATCAAGGCACGATCAGTCGCATTGACGTGCTGGATAGCGATATTCCTGCTGACACCGGTGTTAAAATCGGTACACCGTTTAGCGACCTTTACAGCAAAGCATTTGGCAATTGCCAAAAAGCTGATGGTGATGATAATCGTGCCGTCGAATGTAAAGCCGAAGGCAGTCAACATATTAGCTACCAGTTCAGCGGGGAATGGAGTGGTCCTGAAGGGTTAATGCCTTCGGACGATACCCTGAAAAACTGGAAAGTCAGTAAAATTATCTGGCGGCGTTAATTTGCGTCTGAACAAACCGCCGCCGCGAAAAAACACGTAAAATAGCGCTCAACAATGCCACGGATTGCGTGGCATTATTATTTTCAGGAGGAACAATGTCTCAGGTTCAGAGTGGCATTTTGCCAGAACATTGCCGCGCGGCGATTTGGATCGAAGCCAACGTGAAAGGGGAAGTTGACGCCCTGCGTGCGGCCAGTAAAACATTTGCCGACAAACTGGCAACTTTTGAAGCGAAATTCCCGGACGCGCATCTTGGTGCGGTGGTTGCCTTTGGTAACAACACCTGGCGCGCTCTGAGCGGCGGCGTTGGGGCAGAAGAGCTGAAAGATTTTCCGGGCTACGGTAAAGGCCTTGCGCCGACCACCCAGTTCGATGTGTTGATCCACATTCTTTCTCTGCGTCACGACGTAAACTTCTCTGTCGCCCAGGCGGCGATGGAAGCCTTCGGTGACTGCATTGAAGTGAAAGAAGAGATCCACGGCTTCCGTTGGGTTGAAGAGCGTGACCTGAGCGGCTTTGTTGACGGTACGGAAAACCCGGCGGGTGAAGAGACGCGTCGCGAAGTGGCGGTTATCAAAGACGGCGTGGATGCGGGCGGCAGCTATGTGTTTGTGCAGCGTTGGGAACACAACCTGAAGCAGCTCAACCGGATGAGCGTTCACGATCAGGAGATGATGATCGGGCGCACCAAAGAGGCCAACGAAGAGATCGACGGCGACGAACGTCCGGAAACCTCTCACCTCACCCGCGTTGATCTGAAAGAAGATGGCAAAGGGCTGAAGATTGTTCGCCAGAGCCTGCCGTACGGCACTGCCAGTGGCACTCACGGTCTGTACTTCTGCGCCTACTGCGCGCGTCTGCATAACATTGAGCAGCAACTGCTGAGCATGTTTGGCGATACCGATGGTAAGCGTGATGCGATGTTGCGTTTCACCAAACCGGTAACCGGCGGCTATTATTTCGCACCGTCGCTGGACAAGTTGATGGCGCTGTAAGCGTTTCTGATTCATTGATTAAAGGCCAGGCAGTAACATTACTGACTGGCCTTTTTATTACTTTTGCTTTAACGCCGCATACACCTGATCAACTACCCAACCATACGTTGCAATCGGCAGCTGACCGCTTTCGAACATATTGGGATTCTTTTGCGGATCGGCAACCGGCGAATGTGGCTTGTTGCTTAACATCACAATCGCCATATGATTCACCGGATCGATAACGGTCACCGTTCCGGTCCAGCCAGTGTGACCGTAGGTTTGCGGGCTTGCCAGCGTGCCAAACGTCGGCGTCATGGTGGCATTACCATTCACGCGCCAGCCGAGGCCAAAAGTGGCATCTTCCTTAGAGCTGGTGGTGAACATCTTCACCGTTTCCGCACTGAACAGCTGCACATCGCCATAGCCCCCGCCGTTCAGCATCGTTTGCATTAACACCGCAATATCGCCGGTATTGGAAAACAAACCTGCGTGCCCGGAAACGCCGCCCATCGAATAAAAGGCTTTTTCATCGTGCACCTGACCCCAGAGAGTGGAGGTGCGGATATTCGGGAAATGGATCACGCCATCGCGGGTATTGCCGTTCAATTCCGTGGCGGCAATTTGCTGCGGTTTAAAGCCTTTCAGCAGCGGGTTAAATACCGTATGTGTCAGGCCGAGCGGGCGATAAATCGACTCTTCAACATAGCGGTCAAGCGGCTGACCGGTGACCGACTCGACGATAAATCCAAGCAGCATATAATCGACATCACTGTAAATATGCTTGCTGCCGGGCTGATACTCCAGCGGCGTGCGCTTGATCATCTCCAGCGTCTGGCCTTTATCCTGGGAATATAACGCGCCCGCGACCGCTTTATTCGGATATTGTGGGTCCGCCGGGAAACCGCCGCTGTGATGCAGCAGGTCAGAAATCCGCAGCGTGTTTTTGCCTTTGATGGTGTCATTTGGACTATCGGCAAACCCCGGAATATATTTCGCAATCCGATCGTCAGGATGCAGTTTGCCTTCGCTCATCAGCTTTTGCAGGGCGAAGTTCGTGGCGTACATTTTGGTGTTTGAGGCCAGGTCATACAGCGTCCCGGTGGTGGCTTTGACAGGCTGTTCCATCAACACGCTGCCATCGTACTTTTTCGCCGCTCCCCAGGCTTTGCGATACACAATCTGATTATCTTTAATGATCAGCAGGTTTACGCCGGGATAACCGGCGTCCACTTGCTGGCTAATCCAGCGATCCATCTGGTTAAGCCGTTCGACGTTGAACCCTGCTTTCTCTGGCGAACTTTCTGTCAGAACAGGGTATTTTGCGGCGCTGACGCTACAACTAACAGCCAGCAGAGAAAGATAGAGCATTGTCCGTTTCATGATATCAGTCCAGATTGACGTTACGGCAGCCAAAGAGCGTGGTGAAAATAAACCCGCAAACCCATGCCACCAGAATCCCGCCAGCATAAACCGCCATTGCCGGAAGGATGCCTTGTGCGGAAGTCATCAGCGGCAGCGCCACCAGACCAGACGGCCCAAAGGCGCTGTTTAAGCCCATCGGCAGACCCCACCAGGCTATCAGGCCGATAAACAAACCGCCCGCTGCGCCGCCTAAACAGGCGGTAATAAACGGTTTCATGCGGGGCAGGGTGACGCCGTAAATCAACGGTTCACCAACGCCCAGCAGACCGGGAATAATCGCCCCGCGTACCTGACTGCGTAATGCACTGTGCGGTTGCGCCCGCCAGTAGAGTGCCAGCGCCGCGCCCACCTGGCCCGCGCCTGCCATTGAAAGGATGGGAAATAAGCTGTTGAATCCCTGGCTGTCCATTAACGCGAGGTAAACAGGAATAAAGCCCTGATGCACGCCAAATACCACGGCGATCAGGAACAGCCCGGCTAAAACCGCACAACCGAACGGATTACTGTTCAGGTGCATAAACAGCCATGACATACCTTCGAATAACCAGCCACCCAGCGGCATAATGATCAGGTACGCAAGCGTAGCGGTGATCAGCAGGGTGATTAACGAGGTCAGCAGCATGTCGAGATCGTCCGGCATAAAGCGGCGCACCATGCCTTCAATGCGGGCGCAGGCCCACGCGGCAATCAGCACGCCGATAATATTGCCGCGCGGATCGATGGGCAGACCAAAGAAATCGTGAAAACCGGCGTAGTAACCGGTGGTTGCAGCGGGGTTATAACCGAGCAAAAAGAGTGCGGCAATAATTGCGCCATTGACGCCCGTGCCGCCAAATGCCTGGGCGGCGTTATAGCCCACCAGAATCACCAGGAAAGTGAACAAACCTTTGCTGAACACCTTCATAAAATTCAGCGCGTCGGGTAGCGTGCCCTGAGCATCTGCCGGAACGTGCATCACCGTGGCAATTAACGTCGCTATCCCCAGCAGCAGACCGGCGGCAATAAAACCGGGGATCAGCGGCGTGAAGATGGTGGCGAATTTGGCGAGAAATTGTTGCACGCCGGAGGTTTGTTTGGCTTTTAACTGACGTTTGTTCTGGGCGGCGATTTCTGCGGCATCCTGTACCGGTGCCTCGCCCAGCAGCTCGCTCATCGCTTTTGCGGCACGATGCGCTTTACCAGGCCCAAAAACGACCTGCACCTGGTCGCTGGTCAAAATGACGCCCTTCACGCCTTCCAGCGTTTTGATATTGGGATCAACCAGTGAACTGTCATGTACACCCAGACGCAGGCGCGTCATACAGTTACCACAACTGGCGATATTTCCCGGTCCGCCGACACGGGTAAGAATGGTGTTCAGAAGTTCACTGCTGATCTCTTTGGCCATGGGTTATTCCTTGTCTAAAACCTGACGAATAAAGCCGCCGTGTTGATCCAGGCGTTTTTTAGCTTCTGCGGCATCGAGATTTTTCAGCACCATCACAATGGCCGTTTTACAGTTGCGCTCGCAGGCAATTAACGCCGCTTCCGCTTGTTCGGCATTACATCCGGTGGCGTTTTTAACGATATTGACCTGGCGCACATGCAGTTTTTCGTTGGTGGCGACCACATCGACCATCAGGTTGCCGAACACTTTGCCAGATTTAATCATCAGCCCGGTGGAAAGCATATTGAGCACCAGTTTCTGCGCTGTGCCTGCTTTCATTCGCGAAGAACCAGTGACCACTTCGGCACCTACAATCGGTGTAATGGCAAACTCGGCGGTGGTGGAAACGGCACTCCCCGGATTACAGGAAATTCCCACTGTGCGGCAGCCGAGCTGGCGTGCGTATTCCAGTCCGGCAATCACATACGGCGTGCGACCGCTGGCAGCAATGCCAACCACCACATCCTGTGCCGTTAAATTAATATTTTTCAGATCGTTAACACCACCTTCCCGGCTATCTTCAGCGCCTTCCACCGCGTGCTGAATGGCATATTCGCCTCCAGCAATCAAACCAACCACCAGACCCGGTTTCACGCCGTAGGTGGGCGGACATTCGCTGGCATCCAGAATCCCCAGACGACCGGATGTTCCCGCACCGAGATAAATCAGACGACCGCCGCCGCTGACCTGGGCGTGGATAACATCGATCGCCGCGGCGATATCCGGCAGGACGCGCTCAACGGCAAGCGGTACGGTTTTATCTTCATCGTTGATAATCCGGCACATTTCCAGCGTCGATACGCGGTCAATTTCAGCCGAGGCGGTGTTCGAGCCTTCAGTAATCATCTTTTCTAGTTGCATCGGTGGTGACCTTACTATTTACGATCAAATAATTGCAGATGTATGGAATCATATATCCCTAATTGACAGACTTAAAGGAATCATTGAGTCTACACTCGCAGAGTGTGAAGAGCGTCATAAGAACTTAAGCGGAATTTATGCTGCCAGCCCAGGAGAGTGGAAGATGTTGTACCTGACGAAAATAAGCAATGCGGGGAGTGAATTCACCGAAAACGAGCAAAAAATCGCTGACTTTCTGCAGGCCAACGTGAGTGAGCTGCAATCCGTTTCTTCACGGCAGATGGCGAAACAGCTCGGCATTAGCCAGTCGAGCATAGTGAAATTTGCCCAAAAACTCGGCGCGCAAGGATTTACTGAATTGCGTATGGCGTTAATAGGCGAATACAGTGCCAGCCGGGAGAAAACGAATGCCACGGCGCTGCACCTGCACAGTTCGATTACCAGTGATGATTCGCTGGAAGTGATTGCCCGCAAATTGAATCGCGAAAAAGAGCTGGCGCTGGAGCAAACCTGTGCGTTGTTCGACTACGCGCGGCTGCAAAAAATCATTGAGGTCATCAGTAAAGCACCGTTTATCCAGATAACGGGCCTGGGCGGATCGGCGCTGGTGGGGCGCGATCTGTCGTTCAAACTGATGAAAATTGGCTATCGCGTGGCCTGCGAAGCCGACACGCACGTACAAGCCACTGTTTCCCAGGCGTTGAAAAAAGGCGATGTACAAATCGCTATCTCTTACAGCGGCAGTAAAAAAGAGATTGTCTTATGCGCAGAAGCGGCACGAAAGCAGGGGGCAACGGTGATTGCCATTACTTCTCTGGCTGATTCTCCGCTGCGGCGGCTGGCGCATTTCACGCTCGATACCGTTTCCGGTGAAACCGAATGGCGTAGCTCGTCGATGTCTACCCGCACGGCGCAAAATTCTGTTACCGATTTACTGTTTGTTGGTCTTGTGCAACTCAATGATGTGGAGTCATTGAAAATGATTCAGCGCAGCAGTGAGCTAACACAACGCCTGAAATGATGCATAAAGCAGCGACTGGATTGAGATTTTCCTGAATTAGTGAGCTGATCCGCAGCAATATTTTGTTTATCCTGTATTTTCAGAGGGAATGGAGTGTAACGCTCTGTATTAACAAGGAGAGCATTAAAATGGGTAAACTCACGGGCAAGACAGCACTGATTACGGGCGCATTGCAGGGAATTGGCGAAGGAATTGCCAGAACTTTTGCGCGTCATGGCGCAAACCTAATCTTGCTGGATATCTCCCCTGAGATCGAAAAGCTGGCGGACGAACTGTGTGGTCGTGGTCATCGCTGTACGGCGGTTGTCGCCGATGTGCGTGACCCGGCGTCGGTAGCCGCAGCTATCAAACGCGCGAAGGAAAAAGAAGGGCGCATTGATATCCTGGTGAATAACGCAGGCGTTTGTCGTCTGGGCAGTTTCCTCGATATGAGCGATGACGATCGCGATTTCCATATTGACATCAATATTAAAGGCGTATGGAACGTCACGAAGGCGGTGCTGCCGGAGATGATTGCCCGCAAAGATGGTCGCATTGTGATGATGTCTTCGGTCACTGGCGATATGGTGGCCGATCCTGGCGAAACGGCGTACGCCTTAACGAAAGCGGCGATTGTTGGCCTGACAAAATCGCTGGCGGTGGAGTACGCGCAGTCTGGTATTCGCGTTAACGCCATTTGCCCGGGATACGTGCGCACACCAATGGCGGAAAGCATTGCCCGCCAGTCGAACCCGGAAGATCCAGAGTCGGTGCTGACTGAAATGGCGAAAGCAATCCCGATGCGTCGCCTCGCCGATCCGCTGGAAGTCGGCGAACTGGCGGCCTTCCTCGCATCGGATGAATCCAGCTATTTAACCGGTACACAGAATGTGATTGATGGCGGCAGCACACTGCCGGAGACGGTTAGCGTCGGTATCTGATTCACCTCTGTTTCCTCCCTGCATTTGTGGGGAGGATTTCGTTTTAAACCCGGTTCTTATTCCCTTTTCAACTTCCAAATCACCAAACGGTATATAAAACCGTTACTCCTTTCACGTCCGTTATAAATATGATGGCTATTAGAAAGTCATTAAATTTATAAGGGTGCGCAATGGCCGTTAACTTACTGAAAAAGAACTCACTCGCGCTGGTCGCTTCTCTGCTGCTGGCGGGCCATGTACAGGCAACGGAACTGCTGAACAGTTCTTATGACGTCTCCCGCGAGCTGTTTGCCGCCCTGAATCCGCCGTTTGAGCAACAATGGGCAAAAGATAACGGCGGCGACAAACTGACGATAAAACAATCTCATGCCGGGTCATCAAAACAGGCGCTGGCGATTTTACAGGGCTTAAAAGCCGACGTTGTCACTTATAACCAGGTGACCGACGTACAAATCCTGCACGATAAAGGCAAGCTGATCCCGGCCGACTGGCAGTCGCGCCTGCCGAATAATAGCTCGCCGTTCTACTCCACCATGGGCTTCCTGGTGCGTAAGGGTAACCCGAAGAATATCCACGATTGGAACGACCTGGTGCGCTCCGACGTGAAGCTGATTTTCCCGAACCCGAAAACGTCGGGTAACGCGCGTTATACCTATCTGGCGGCATGGGGCGCAGCGGATAAAGCTGACGGTGGCGATAAAGCCAAAACCGAACAGTTTATGACCCAGTTCCTGAAAAACGTTGAAGTGTTCGATACCGGCGGTCGTGGCGCAACCACCACTTTTGCCGAGCGTGGCCTGGGCGATGTGCTGATTAGCTTCGAATCGGAAGTGAACAACATCCGTAAACAGTATGAAGCGCAGGGCTTTGAAGTGGTGATTCCGAAAACCAACATTCTGGCGGAATTCCCGGTGGCGTGGGTTGATAAAAACGTGCAGGCCAACGGTACGGAAAAAGCCGCCAAAGCCTATCTGAACTGGCTCTATAGCCCGCAGGCGCAAACCATCATCACCGACTATTACTACCGCGTGAATAACCCGGAGGTGATGGACAAACTGAAAGACAAATTCCCGCAGACCGAGCTGTTCCGCGTGGAAGACAAATTTGGCTCCTGGCCGGAAGTGATGAAAACCCACTTCACCAGCGGCGGCGAGTTAGACAAGCTGTTAGCGGCGGGGCGTAACTGATGTTTGCTGTCTCCTCCAGACGCGTGCTGCCGGGCTTTACCTTAAGCCTCGGCACCAGTCTGCTGTTTGTGTGCCTGATTTTGCTGCTGCCGCTCTCCGCGCTGGTGATGCAACTGGCCCAGATGAGCTGGGCGCAGTACTGGGAGGTGATCACCAACCCGCAGGTGGTCGCGGCCTACAAAGTAACGCTGCTGTCGGCGTTTGTGGCATCGATTTTTAACGGCGTTTTCGGTCTGCTGATGGCGTGGATCCTAACCCGCTATCGCTTCCCAGGCCGCACGCTGCTTGATGCGCTGATGGATTTACCCTTTGCGCTGCCAACGGCTGTCGCCGGTTTAACGCTGGCCTCGCTCTTTTCCGTAAACGGTTTTTACGGTGAATGGCTGGCGAAGTTTGATATCAAAGTCACCTATACATGGCTGGGGATTGCGGTGGCGATGGCCTTTACCAGCATTCCGTTTGTGGTGCGTACCGTGCAGCCGGTGCTGGAAGAGTTAGGCCCGGAATATGAAGAAGCGGCGGAAACGCTTGGTGCAACGCGCTGGCAGAGTTTCTGCAAAGTGGTGCTGCCGGAGCTTTCTCCGGCGCTGGTGGCGGGCGTGGCGCTGTCGTTTACCCGTAGTCTTGGTGAATTTGGCGCGGTGATTTTTATCGCCGGAAATATCGCGTGGAAGACGGAAGTGACGTCGCTGATGATTTTTGTGCGCTTGCAGGAGTTTGATTACCCGGCGGCGAGCGCGATTGCTTCGGTGATCCTCGCGGCATCCCTGATACTGCTGTTCTCAATTAACACTCTGCAAAGTCGCTTTGGTCGGCGTGTGGTAGGTCATTAATGGCGGAAGTGACACAATTGAAGCGTTATGACGCGCGCCCGATTAACTGGGGCAAATGGTTTCTGATTGGCATCGGGATGCTGGTATCGGCGTTCATCCTGCTGGTGCCGATGATTTATATCTTCGTACAGGCGTTCAGCAAAGGGCTGATGCCTGTTTTACAGAATCTGGCCGATCCGGATATGCTGCACGCCATCTGGCTGACGGTGATGATCGCGCTGATTGCCGTACCGGTAAACCTGGTGTTCGGTATTCTACTGGCGTGGCTGGTGACGCGCTTTAACTTCCCCGGACGCCAGTTGCTGCTGACGCTGCTGGACATTCCGTTTGCCGTGTCGCCGGTGGTTGCCGGTCTGGTGTATTTGCTGTTCTACGGCTCTAACGGCCCGCTCGGCGGTTGGCTCGACGAGCATAACCTGCAAATTATGTTCTCCTGGCCGGGAATGGTGCTGGTCACCATCTTCGTGACGTGTCCGTTTGTGGTGCGCGAACTGGTGCCGGTGATGTTAAGCCAGGGCAGCCAGGAAGACGAAGCGGCGATTTTGCTTGGCGCGTCCGGCTGGCAGATGTTCCGTCGCGTCACATTACCGAACATCCGCTGGGCGCTGCTTTATGGCGTGGTGTTGACCAACGCCCGCGCAATTGGCGAGTTTGGCGCGGTGTCGGTGGTTTCCGGCTCGATTCGCGGCGAAACCCTGTCGCTGCCGTTACAGATTGAATTGCTGGAGCAGGACTACAACACCGTCGGCTCCTTTACCGCTGCGGCGCTGTTAACGCTGATGGCGATTATCACCCTGTTTTTAAAAAGTATGTTGCAGTGGCGCCTGGAGAATCAGGAAAAACGCGCACAGCAGGAGGAACATCATGAGCATTGAGATTGCCAATATTAAGAAGTCGTTTGGTCGCACCCAGGTGCTGAACGATATCTCACTGGATATTCCTTCAGGTCAGATGGTCGCGTTGCTGGGGCCGTCCGGTTCCGGGAAAACCACGCTGCTGCGCATTATCGCCGGGCTGGAGCATCAAACCAGCGGGCATATTCGCTTCCACGGCACCGACGTCAGCCGCCTGCACGCGCGCGATCGCAAGGTCGGTTTCGTGTTCCAGCATTACGCGCTGTTCCGCCATATGACGGTGTTCGACAATATCGCTTTTGGCCTGACGGTGCTGCCACGTCGCGAGCGCCCGAATGCCGCAGCCATCAAAGCGAAAGTGACAAAATTGCTGGAGATGGTGCAGCTTGCTCATCTGGCAGATCGTTATCCGGCACAGCTTTCCGGCGGCCAGAAACAGCGCGTGGCGCTGGCGCGCGCGCTGGCTGTAGAACCGCAAATTCTGCTGCTTGATGAACCGTTTGGCGCGCTGGATGCGCAGGTGCGTAAAGAGCTGCGTCGCTGGCTGCGTCAACTGCATGAAGAGCTGAAATTCACCAGCGTGTTCGTGACCCACGACCAGGAAGAGGCGACCGAAGTAGCCGATCGTGTAGTGGTGATGAGTCAGGGGAATATTGAACAGGCTGATGCGCCGAATCAGGTATGGCGCGAACCAGCGACCCGTTTTGTACTCGAATTTATGGGCGAAGTGAACCGCCTGCAGGGAACCATTCGCGGCGGGCAGTTCCATGTTGGCGCGCATCGCTGGCCGCTGGGCTACACACCTGCGTATCAGGGTCCGGTGGATCTCTTCCTGCGCCCGTGGGAAGTGGATATCAGCCGCCGTACCAGTCTCGATTCGCCGCTGCCGGTACAGGTACTGGAAGCCAGCCCGAAAGGTCACTACACCCAATTAGTGGTGCAGCCGCTGGGGTGGTACAACGAACCGCTGACGGTCGTGATGCATGGCGACGATGCCCCGCAGCGTGGCGAGCGTTTATTCGTTGGTCTGCAACATGCGCGGCTGTATAACGGCGACGAGCGTATCGAAACCCGAGATGAGGAACTTGCTCTCGCACAAAGCGCCTGATAGGTTGAGTGAATGTTAAACGCCCGGAGGCGCTTCCCGCGATCCGGGCTTTTTAATGGCAAGGTTTGTAACCTGTAGACCTGATAAGACGCGCAAGCGTCGCATCAGGCAACACCACGTATGGATAGAGATCGTGAGTACATTAGAACAAACAATAGGCAATACGCCTCTGGTGAAGTTGCAGCGAATGGGGCCGGATAACGGCAGTGAAGTGTGGTTAAAACTGGAAGGCAATAACCCGGCAGGTTCGGTGAAAGATCGTGCGGCACTTTCGATGATCGTCGAGGCGGAAAAGCGCGGGGAAATTAAACCGGGTGATGTCTTAATCGAAGCCACCAGTGGTAACACCGGCATTGCGCTGGCAATGATTGCCGCGCTGAAAGGCTATCGCATGAAATTGCTGATGCCCGACAACATGAGCCAGGAACGCCGTGCGGCGATGCGTGCTTATGGTGCGGAACTGATTCTTGTCACCAAAGAGCAGGGCATGGAAGGTGCGCGCGATCTGGCGCTGGAGATGGCGAATCGTGGCGAAGGAAAGCTGCTCGATCAGTTTAATAATCCCGATAACCCTTACGCCCATTACACCACTACCGGGCCGGAAATCTGGCAGCAAACCGGCGGGCGCATTACCCATTTTGTCTCCAGCATGGGAACAACCGGCACTATCACCGGCGTTTCACGCTTTATGCGCGAACAATCCAAACCAGTAACGATTGTTGGCCTGCAGCCGGAAGAAGGCAGCAGTATTCCCGGCATTCGCCGCTGGCCTGCGGAATATCTGCCGGGGATTTTCAACGCTTCTCTGGTGGATGAGGTGCTGGATATTCATCAGCGCGATGCAGAAAACACCATGCGCGAACTGGCAGTGCGGGAAGGAATATTCTGTGGCGTCAGCTCCGGCGGCGCGGTTGCCGGAGCACTGCGGGTGGCAAAAGCTAACCCTGGTGCGGTGGTGGTAGCGATCATCTGCGATCGTGGCGATCGCTACCTTTCCACCGGGGTGTTTGGGGAAGAGCATTTTAGCCAGGGGGCGGGGATTTAAGATTATTGCGCAGGCACCGTTTTATCCGTCTGCGCAATTAGCGCATGTAAAAAAGGCTGTGCGTTCTCATCGCTCTTACCGGGGATCTTCACAATATACGGCTTCCCGGTAATCGATGACGACGAAGCAACCTTATCAATAAACTGCTCGGCAGTGTCAATGCGGTTACGGGTATTGCCCAGCTTCAGACGCAGATGAGAAACCGCTTCATCGCAGGTATGTTCATCACCGTTGCGCACAAATATCAAATCCTTTTTCTGTGCTAATCCCTCCAGCATGGCGTTGATGCGGGCTTCTTCATGGGCAGTTAACTTCGCGTAAGCGGGGAGTGTCATTAGTAGTGTAATGACCAGACAAATGATTTTCTTCATTGAATTACCTTATCCTTGTTTTGTGATAGCCGATTTGACTGCCAGAATCAGGTAAAGTTTCGGTTGGAATACGATGAGGATCATCGGCAAGGAGAAAAAATTAAATGAGTAGTTTGTTGTTGTTTAACGATAAGAGCAGGGCGCTGCAGGCGGATATCGTCGCCGTGCAGTCGCAGGTGGTTTACGGCAGCGTGGGCAACAGCATTGCCGTGCCTGCTATCAAACAGAACGGTCTGAATGTTTTTGCCGTGCCGACGGTATTGCTGAGCAATACGCCGCATTATGACACTTTCTACGGTGGTGCGATTCCGGATGAATGGTTTAGCGGTTATTTGCGTGCGCTTCAGGAGCGTGATGCGCTGCGCCAGCTGCGCGCTGTAACCACGGGCTATATGGGAACGGCATCGCAAATCAAAATCCTTGCCGAGTGGCTGACTGCGCTACGCAAAGACCATCCTGACCTATTGATCATGGTCGATCCGGTGATTGGCGATATTGATAGCGGAATTTATGTCAAACCTGACCTTCCCGAGGCGTATCGACAATATTTACTGCCGCTGGCGCAGGGAATTACCCCCAATATCTTTGAGCTGGAAATCCTGACCGGTAAAAATTGCCGCGATCTCGACAGTGCCATTGCTGCCGCAAAAAGTCTGCTTTCAGACACATTAAAATGGGTGGTGATTACCAGCGCCTCCGGTAATGAAGAAAATCAGGAGATGCAGGTGGTGGTGGTCAGTGCCGACAGCGTGAATGTCATTTCCCATTCACGGGTAAAAACCGACCTGAAAGGGACTGGCGACCTGTTTTGTGCTCAGCTTATCAGTGGTTTGCTGAAAGGGAAGGCGTTAAACGATGCGGTGCACCGTGCGGGGTTGCGCGTACTGGAAGTGATGCGCTACACCCAGCAGCATGAGAGCGATGAATTGATTTTGCCGCCGCTGGCGGAAGCATAAAAAATGGCGCCGATGGGCGCCATTTTTCACTGCGGCAAGAATTACTTCTTGATGCGGATAACCGGGGTTTCACCCACGGTTACGCTACCGGACAGTTTGATCAGTTCTTTGATTTCGTCCATGTTGGAGATAACAACCGGAGTCAGGGTAGACTTGGCTTTCTCTTCCAGTAGCGGCAGATCAAATTCAATGACAGTATCGCCAACTTTCACGCGCTGACCTTCTTCAGCAATACGCTTGAAGCCTTCGCCTTTCAGTTCAACGGTGTCGATACCGAAGTGGACGAACAGTTCAACGCCGCTATCAGATTCGATAGAGAACGCGTGATTGGTTTCAAAGATTTTACCAATGGTACCGTCTACAGGCGCGACCATTTTGTTACCCGTTGGTTTGATAGCAATACCATCACCAACGATTTTTTCCGCAAAAACGACATCCGGCACGTCTTCGATATTGACGATCTCGCCAGAGAGCGGAGCAATGATCTCAATAGTTCCGGTATCCTTCTTGTCGTCGGAAACCAGAGATTTCAGTTTATCGAACAAACCCATGATCTTCTCCTAAGCAGTAAATTGGGCCGCATCTCGTGGATTAGCAGATTGTTTTTTCTTCAATGAACTTGTTAACCAGCGTCATTAACTCGTCCGTTGTCGGTTGAGCAAGAGCCTGCTCTGCTAACACCTTCGCATCTTCGAAGTTCGTGTTACGGATAATCTTCTTAATGCGCGGGATAGAAATGGCGCTCATAGAGAATTCGTCCAGACCCATCCCCAGCAACAGAAGTGTAGCACGTTCATCGCCAGCAAGCTCACCACACATGCCAGTCCATTTGCCTTCAGCATGAGAAGCATCAATAACTTGCTTGATCAAGTTCAGCACGGACGGTGACATTGGCTGGTAAAGGTGTGAAATCATATCATTACCACGGTCAACTGCCAGAGTGTACTGCGTTAAATCATTGGTGCCGATACTAAAGAAATCAACTTCTTTGGCTAAATGACGTGCAATTGTTGCGGCAGCCGGTGTTTCCACCATTACGCCGATTTCAATTGACTCGTCAAACGCTTTACCTTCGTCGCGCAGTTCCTGTTTGTAGATTTCGATCTCTTTGCGCAGTGCACGCACTTCTTCAACAGAGATGATCATCGGGAACATAATGCGCAATTTACCGAAAGCCGAGGCACGCAGGATAGCGCGGAGCTGATCGCGCAGGATCTCTTTACGATCCATCGCGATACGGATAGCGCGCCAGCCGAGGAACGGGTTCTCTTCTTTCGGGAAGTTCATGTATGGCAGCTCTTTGTCGCCGCCGATGTCCATGGTACGAACGATAACCGCCTGCGAGCCACACGCTTCAGCCACTGCTTTGTAAGCAGCAAACTGTTCTTCTTCAGTGGGCAGCGCGTCGCGGTCCATGAACAGGAACTCAGTACGATACAGACCAACGCCTTCAGCGCCGTTACGCTCTGCACCTTCAACGTCACGAACCGTACCAATGTTAGCGCACACTTCTACCTGGTGACCGTCCAGCGTAATAGCTGGCAGATCTTTCAGTTTAGCAAGCTCTGCTTTTTCAGAAGCCACTTGCTCCTGAACAGCGCGCATTTTATCAATAACTTCGTTGGTTGGATTGACGTAAACCTGATTATTTACGGCATCCAGAATCAGATAGTCGTCATTTTTCACCTGAGAGGTGACGCTACCGGTACCCACGATAGCAGGCAGTTCCAGAGAACGCGCCATGATAGAGGTGTGGGAAGTACGGCCACCCGCGTCGGTGATGAAACCCAGCACCTTCTTCAGGTTCAGCTGTGCGGTTTCGGACGGCGTCAGGTCAGCGGCAACCAGAATGACTTCATCCTGAATGGCGCTCAGGTCGATAATCTTCAGGCCCAGGATGTTGCGCAGCAGGCGCTTACCGATATCACGTACGTCAGCCGCACGTTCTTTCAGGTATTCATCATCCAGCTCTTCCAGGGCAGAAGCCTGACCTTCGATAACTTCATGAGCAGCTGCGTCAGCTGTCATGTGCTTATCTTTAATCAGGGCTATGATTTCCTGCTCCAGCTCCTCATCTTCGAGCAGCATAATATGCCCTTCAAAGATGGCTTCTTTTTCTTCACCGAACGTTTCACCAGCTTTCGTTTTGATCGTTTCCAGCTGGGCTGATGCCTTGGCACGACCGCTCAGAAAACGTTCAACTTCCTGATCAACCTGGTCGGCAGAAATTTTTTTCCGGTCAATGACAATTTCGTCTTCTTTCAGAAGCAGAGCTTTACCGAAAGCGATACCCGGGGATGCTAAAATGCCTGAAATCATAACCCTACCTTACTTGTGACTGATTTTTAAAAGAACCCGGGAAATTACTCGAGTTCCGCCATCAGTTTAACCAGATGTTCAACCGCTTTCTGCTCGTCTTCGCCTTCTGCGGAGATAGTCACAACGGTACCTTGAGTCAGGCCCAGAGTCTGCAGTTTAAACAGGCTTTTCGCGCTGGCGCTTTTGCCGTTGGAAGTCACAGTAATTTCAGAAGTGAAGCCCTTAGCTTCTTTTACAAACTGGGCAGCAGGGCGGGTGTGCAGACCGTTCGGAGCGGTAATGGTAACTTCTTGCTGGAACATTGTATTTCCCCAACTTATAGGTTTAGTGTTGTGGAACTAAAGTCTAGCCTGGCGGTTCGACTTTAGCCTGTATTGTTAGCGCCAGTTTTTAACAGACGCGACGCACGAAGAGCGCAATACAGTCCATTGCTGGCGGGTGTTGACCGCTGACGTTTCGTACGTCATTAAACATTATGCCGCTAAAGGAAGAATTGAACCAAATCATAAAATCGATTCAGCTTTGGCTTTTCCTGTAACGATTAATTTCGCGCATCAAAATAATTAGTCTGGTTAAATACCAGTTCCGACAGGCTGAATCAATGCCAGGAGGGGCGAAAGTTTGAAGCAGGCCACAAAAAAGCACCTAAAAAGGTGCTTTTTTACGCATTTTTAACAAGCTGGCATTACTGTTGCAGTTCTTTCTCAGTGAAGAGATCGGCAAACAATGCGGTGCTTAAATAACGCTCACCCGATGACGGTAGAATAACCACAATATTCTTGTTGGTAAAGCTTTCATCTTCTTGTAGTTTCAACGCCGCAGCAACAGCTGCTCCAGAAGAGATACCTGCAAGAATACCTTCTTCTTCCATCAGACGACGCGCGGTAGAAATCGCTTCTTCATTGGTGATGCCAATGACTTTATCGACCAGCTTGAGATCGAGGTTAGCTGGGATAAAACCAGCGCCAATACCCTGAATTTTATGCGGGCCAGGTTTAATCTCTTCACCAGCCAGTGCCTGGGCGATAACTGGAGAATCGGTTGGCTCAACGGCGACAGAGATAAGATCGGTCTTGCCTTTGGTGCCTTTAATGTAGCGGCTGACGCCAGTCAGCGTACCGCCAGTCCCAACGCCAGCAATAAATACATCAACCTGACCGTCGGTATCTTCCCAGATCTCCGGACCGGTGGTTTTTTCGTGAATTTCAGGGTTTGCCGGATTGCTGAATTGTTGCAGCAGCAGGTATTTCTCTGGATTGCTGGCGACAATTTCTTCTGCTTTTTGGATTGCGCCTTTCATGCCTTTAGCACCTTCCGTCAGCACCAGGTTTGCACCTAACGCTTTCAGCAGCTTGCGGCGTTCAATACTCATGGTTTCTGGCATGGTCAGGGTGAGTTTGTAACCGCGAGCGGCAGCTACATAGGCCAGTGCAATCCCGGTATTACCGCTGGTCGGTTCAACCAGTTCAACGCCTGGTTTCAGCACGCCGCGCTTTTCGGCATCCCAAATCATGTTGGCACCGATACGGCACTTAACGCTGAAGCTGGGGTTACGAGATTCCACCTTCGCCAGAATGCGTCCGTTACCGATGCGATTCAGGCGAACCAGCGGCGTGTGACCGATAGTCAGCGAGTTATCTTCAAAAATCTTACTCATGGCCTGTCCTTAACTGTATGAAATTGGGATACAACAGGTAGCATACCCGCTCAGAGAATATGCGGAAGTAAGGATTTAGCATATCTATATACAGAAGGGAAATAATGACATGCAAGATGGAATAAGGGGCGGCATAAGCCACCCCTGTTTCACACAAACGGTTTACAAAATAACCGGTAGATTGTTACCGCCACATCGCGTGTTTATCGCGATAGCAATCGACCCACATCGCCGTCGCGCCACAAACGGCAACGGGCATGATGAACAGATTAAGCAGCGGGATCATCGTAAACAGGCTGGTTAAAGCACCAAACTGCATATTGGTGATTTTGCGTGTGCGCAGGGCGGTGCGCATCTCTTTAAACGGCACTTTGTGGTTATCGAAGGGGTAATCGCAATACTGGATGGCTAACATCCAGGCGCTAAACAGGAACCACAGTACCGGCGCGACGGTTTGCCCAATACCAGGGATTAAGTAAAGAATTAGCAATACAATTGCGCGCGGCAGATACCAGGCAAATTTTTGCCATTCGCGTTTCATGATTCGCGGCACATCTTTCATGATACCGAAAATCCCGGTATCTGGCGGTGTAGCGCCAGTCAATCGTGCTTCCAGTTGTTCAGCCAATAAACCGTTAAACGGAGCGGCAATCCAGTTAGCAATCGTGGAGAAGAAATAGCCAAACACTAACAGCACAGAGATGACAGCCAGAGGCCACAACAGATAACTCAGCCATTGTAGCCAGTCCGGAACGTAACTCATGAGAGTCGGGATCCAGACATCGAGCTGTGTAAAGAGCCACCAGAATGCGCCCCCCATCAACAAAATATTGACCAGCAGCGGTAAAATAACGAAACGCCGAATCCCAGGTTGCGAGACGAGCTTCCAGCCTTGCGCAAAATAGTAAAAACCGCTGCGTGGGGCAGATGTGAATGATGAAACCATAATCAGGATGAGCTCCTTTTGACCAATCCCAGGAAAATTCTGCGTATTTTACCGGGTAATTGCGCAATGGACAGTTAGGATATGTTCGAAAAAACAGCAAAAAGCACGATTTCATCTATCTTTGTGCTGTGAAAGTTAATAGTGCACTTGCACTTGAGGTAATCGGCAAATACTCTTAGTGAGTAAATGTTTGCCGTGGTGGCAAGGTGTTAGAACAACAGAGAATATAATGATGCAGGATTTGCGTCTGATATTAATCATTGTTGGCGCGATCGCCATAATCGCTTTACTGGTACATGGTTTCTGGACCAGCCGTAAAGAACGATCTTCTATGTTCCGCGATCGGCCATTAAAACGAATGAAGTCAAAACGTGACGACGATTCTTATGACGAGGATGTCGAAGATGATGAGGGCGTTGGTGAGGTTCGTGTTCACCGCGTGAATCATGCCCCGGCTAACGCTCAGGAGCATGAGGCTGCTCGTCCGTCGCCGCAACACCAGTACCAACCGCCTTATGCGTCTGCGCAGCCGCGTCAACCGGTCCAGCAGCCGCCTGAAGCGCAGGTACCGCCGCAACATGCTCCGCGTCCAGCGCAGCCGGTGCAGCAGCCTGCCTATCAGCCGCAGCCTGAACAGCCGTTGCAGCAGCCAGTTTCGCCACAGGTCGCGCCAGCGCCGCAGCCTGTGCATTCAGCACCGCAACCGGCACAACAGGCTTTCCAGCCTGCAGAACCCGTAGCGGCACCACAGCCTGAGCCTGTAGCGGAACCGGCTCCAGTTATGGATAAACCGAAGCGCAAAGAAGCGGTGATTATCATGAACGTCGCGGCGCATCACGGTAGCGAGCTAAACGGTGAACTGCTTCTTAACAGCATTCAACAAGCGGGCTTCATTTTTGGCGATATGAATATTTACCATCGTCATCTTAGCCCGGATGGCAGCGGCCCGGCGTTATTCAGCCTGGCGAATATGGTGAAACCGGGAACCTTTGATCCTGAAATGAAGGATTTCACTACTCCGGGTGTCACCATCTTTATGCAGGTACCGTCTTACGGTGACGAGCTGCAGAACTTCAAGCTGATGCTGCAATCTGCGCAGCATATTGCCGATGAAGTGGGCGGTGTCGTGCTTGACGATCAGCGCCGTATGATGACTCCGCAGAAATTGCGCGAGTACCAGGACATCATCCGCGAAGTCAAAGACGCCAACGCCTGATACACTTAAGGCAAATTAACTCCTCTTCGAACCCCCGCTTGTCGGGGGTTTTTAGCATTGATGGTGCGATATGGAATCAATCGAACAACAACTGACAGAACTGCGAACGACGCTTCGCCATCATGAATATCTTTATCATGTGATGGATGCGCCGGAAATTCCCGACGCTGAATACGACAGGCTGATGCGCGAACTGCGCGAGCTGGAAACCAAACATCCAGAACTGATTACGCCTGATTCGCCTACCCAACGTGTAGGCGCTGCGCCGCTGGCGGCTTTCAGCCAGATACGCCATGAAGTACCAATGCTGTCACTGGATAACGTTTTTGATGAAGAAAGCTTTCTTGCTTTCAACAAACGTGTGCAGGACCGTCTGAAAAACAACGAGAAAGTCACCTGGTGCTGTGAGCTGAAGCTGGATGGCCTTGCCGTCAGTATTCTGTATGAAAATGGCGTTTTAGTCAGTGCCGCGACCCGTGGCGATGGCACCACCGGGGAAGATATCACGTCTAATGTGCGTACTATTCGCGCTATTCCGCTGAAGCTGCACGGAGAGAATATCCCGGCGCGTCTGGAAGTGCGTGGTGAAGTGTTCCTGCCGCAGGCGGGGTTCGAAAAGATTAACGAAGATGCGCGACGCACGGGCGGGAAAGTTTTTGCTAACCCACGTAATGCGGCAGCTGGTTCACTGCGTCAGCTTGATCCGCGTATTACAGCGAAGCGACCGCTCACTTTTTTCTGCTATGGCGTTGGTGTTCTGGAAGGTGGCGAGCTGCCGGATACTCATCTTGGCCGTTTACTGCAATTTAAAAAGTGGGGGTTGCCGGTCAGCGATCGGGTAACGCTTTGTGAATCGGCGGAAGAAGTGCTGGCGTTCTATCACAAAGTGGAAGAAGACCGCCCGACGCTGGGCTTTGATATCGACGGCGTGGTGATTAAGGTCAACTCACTGGAACAGCAGGAGCAGCTTGGCTTTGTCGCGCGTGCCCCGCGCTGGGCGGTAGCGTTTAAATTCCCGGCGCAGGAGCAGATGACCTTTGTGCGTGACGTCGAGTTTCAGGTTGGGCGTACTGGCGCGATTACGCCTGTTGCGCGTCTGGAACCTGTCCATGTTGCTGGCGTGCTGGTGAGTAACGCAACCTTACACAATGCGGATGAAATCGAACGTCTTGGTTTACGCATTGGCGATAAAGTGGTGATTCGCCGCGCTGGCGACGTGATCCCGCAGGTGGTTAACGTCGTGCTTTCTGAACGCCCGGAAGATACCCGTGAGGTTGTATTCCCGACGCATTGTCCGGTATGTGGTTCTGACGTTGAGCGTGTGGAAGGTGAAGCGGTTGCCCGCTGTACCGGTGGCCTGATTTGCGGAGCGCAGCGTAAAGAGTCGCTGAAACACTTTGTTTCCCGCCGTGCGATGGATGTTGACGGAATGGGCGACAAAATCATCGATCAGCTGGTTGAAAAAGAATATGTCCATACTCCGGCAGATCTGTTCAAACTCACCGCAGGCAAACTGACCGGACTGGAGCGTATGGGGCCAAAATCGGCACAAAACGTGGTTAACGCGCTGGAAAAAGCGAAAGAAACCACCTTTGCTCGCTTCCTCTATGCACTTGGCATCCGTGAAGTCGGCGAGGCCACCGCAGCAGGTCTGGCGGCATATTTCGGCACGCTGGAAGCGCTGGAAGCCGCTTCGATTGAAGAGCTGCAAAAGGTGCCTGATGTTGGCATTGTCGTTGCATCCCACGTTCACAACTTCTTTGCCGAAGAAAGCAACCGCAATGTCATCAGCGAGCTGTTGGCGGAAGGTGTTCACTGGCCTGCGCCGATCGTTATCAACGCGGAAGAGATTGACAGCCCGTTTGCTGGTAAAACCGTGGTGCTTACGGGCAGCTTAAGCCAGATGTCGCGTGATGACGCTAAAGCTCGACTGGTTGAACTGGGCGCGAAAGTCGCGGGCAGCGTGTCGAAGAAAACCGATCTGGTGATTGCCGGAGAAGCGGCAGGTTCTAAACTGGCGAAAGCGCAGGAACTGGGCATTGAAGTCATCGACGAAGCGGAAATGCTGCGTTTGCTGGGTAGCTGAGATGGAAAAAGAGCAGCTGATTGAAATAGCCAATACGATAATGCCGTTTGGCAAATATAAAGGGCGTCGCTTAATCGACCTGCCGGAGGAGTATCTGCTGTGGTTTGCCCGCAAAGATGAATTCCCGGCAGGGAAGCTCGGTGAGCTAATGCAAATCACGCTGCTGATTAAAACCGAGGGGCTGACGCAACTGGTCCAGCCCCTGAAGCGTCCGCTTTAAGCTTTATCGGCGCTGCTTTCCTGCTGTGCCTGTAACTGTTCGGTCTGGCGTTTGTATCGACGCGCCAGCACCGCACAGACCATCAATTGGATCTGATGGAAAATCATCAGGGGCAGCACCATCATACCGATCACCGATGTGGGGAACAGAATGTTTGCCATCGGGATGCCATTTGCCAGACTCTTTTTCGAACCACAAAAGACGATAGTAATTTCATCTGCCTTATTGAAGCCCAGTCGGCGTGCCATAAAGACGTTAACTACAATCACGATAGCCAGAAGAACGCAGCTGACCACCACGATAAACAGCAATGATCCCCAGCCAACTTTATGCCAGATACCATTAACGACGGCTTCGCTGAACGCTGTATAAACCACCAACAGAATGGACGTCTGGTCAGTTTTCGCAATCCATTTTTTATTGCGCGACACCCAGTCACCAATCCACGGCCGGGAAAGATGCCCCAACACAAACGGCAGCAGCAGTTGCAGCATAATTTTACCGACCTGCTCAAGGCTGCCCCCTGCACCGTGAACATTCATCACCAGACCAACCAGCAATGGTGAAAGGAAAATCCCCAGCAGGCTGGATGCTGACGCAGAACAAACCGCCGCCGCGACGTTACCGCCCGCCATTGACGTGAAGGCGATTGCAGACTGCACGGTAGCCGGGAGAATGCACAAGTAGAGAAAACCGGAGTAGAGCATCGGGTCGACATTTACCGGTTTCCACCAGGCAAACAGTACACCCAGAATCGGAAACAGCACGAAGGTGCTGCACATTACCCACAAATGCAGTCGCCAGTGACCACCGCCAGCAATAATCGCCTCACGCGACAACTTCGCGCCGTGCATAAAGAACAGCAGGGCAATCGCTGCGGTGGTCAGATTTTCAAAGAAGGGGACGAAATCGCCTCTGGCCGGAAAGAAAGAGGCCAGCAACACCACCGTGATCAGGGTTAAGGTGAAAGGATCGAGGATACGAAAAAGTTTCATAAAGACTCCAGATGATCGATGGTTCTATTGTGCTTCTTCCAGTTTGAGAAATAAAATTGATTTATTGCATCCATTCATGAAGAAAACAGATGAATTATTCTTTAAAACAATTAAAGGTTTTCGTCACAGTAGCGCAGGAGAAAAGTTTTAGTCGTGCAGGAGAGCGTATCGGCCTGAGCCAGTCGGCAGTGAGTCACAGTGTGAAGGAACTGGAAAATCATACTGGTGTTCGCCTGCTGGACAGAACCACGCGTGAAGTGGTGCTTACAGATGCAGGGCAGCAGCTGGCTTTGCGTCTTGAGCGACTGCTGGATGAACTGAACAGCACGTTGCGCGATACCGGGCGTATGGGGCAACAACTGAGCGGAAAAGTTCGGGTCGCTGCCAGCCAGACCATTTCCGCGCATCTTATTCCGCAATGCATTGCTGAAAGCCATCGCCGCTATCCAGATATTCAGTTTGTCCTGCACGATCGTCCGCAGCAGTGGGTGATGGAAAGTATTCGCCAGGGAGATGTCGACTTTGGCATCGTCATCGATCCAGGCCCAGTGGGCGATCTGCAATGTGAAGCGATTCTTTCCGAGCCTTTCTTTCTGCTTTGCCATCGCGATAGCGCTTTGGCCGTCGAAGATTATGTACCCTGGCAGGCATTACAGGGAGCGAAATTGGTGTTGCAGGATTACGCGTCAGGCAGCCGACCGCTGATTGACGCAGCGCTGGCGCGCAATGGTATTCAGGCGAATATTGTGCAGGAGATTGGACATCCGGCGACGCTGTTCCCGATGGTAGCCGCAGGCATCGGCATCAGTATTCTTCCCGCACTGGCGCTACCATTGCCTGAAGGTAGCCCACTGGTGGTAAAGCGCATTACGCCGGTTGTTGAACGCCAGTTGATGCTGGTGCGCAGGAAGAACCGTTCACTTTCCACCGCCGCTGAAGCGTTATGGGACGTGGTACGAGACCAGGGCAATGCGCTAATGGCTGGTCGGGAAGGGGATCCGTTGTATCAGATATAGAGTGAATTCATACTGCCGGGAGCCCCGGCAGTAATCAATCAGAAGTTAAATTTGATGGAGTAGATTATCGCATCCTGGTAAAAATCTTCGCCCAGTTTGTCATCCGCATATCGATACTGAATCCCCGTAGTAATGTGTGATGTTGCATTCCACCACAGTGCAACTGCGCCATTCAGCCCTTCTTTACCGCCATTACCCGCTGCATAGGTAGCGTCACGGTCAAACTCGTACTCGTTCCAGTTGGTAAGAGTGAATTTCTCGCTGCCCAGCATAAAGTTGTAACCTGCAACCCAGCCGGCGACATAGCCGTTGTCGCCAGTGTAATAGGTTTGATCTGTATAACGCTTAGCAAAGAACGGTTTGAACCACCAACCGCTGCCGGTGAAATTGTAGCCGATACCGTACAGGAACATATCGTCGTGGAAATTCACGCGATTCGCAGAACCGTAGGTGCCATACGCATGCAAGTAGAGATTAAATCCGGTGTCACCCAGGTAAATACGGTTGGTATTTTTAAAGGTATAACGCTGCTCGCTACCTGGTTTATTATGGCGACCGTTATAGAAGTTTTCCCAGTCGAAGAACCCGTACATTTCTCCCCAACTAAAGTTAGCGCCACCTTCAAATTCAAGATAACCAAAATCATCTTTGTGTGATTTGGTCGACGATTTTTCGGTAGTCCGGCTGGTCCAGTCCAGATAATGCACGCCGATATCTGCAAAACCGCCTTTAAATTGTGCATGAGATACAACAGGTATCGCTAATATAGAGGAAAGTGTCAGAGTTAAAAGATGTTTTTTCATAGCATAATTCCCTATGCCGATCGTTATTAGTAGATTGCTTAATAAAGTGGTTTGCTAAAAACGACATATTGTTAATGCAAAGGAATTAATATCGCCAATACAGTTTTTACCGTGGATTAATAGAGAAAAGATATAAATCCATCGATATCGAATCGCTATTGAATGCGTGAGAAAAGTGTATTGGTAAGAGCCGGGACAACCTCGCTATAAAAAGGCGTTAGATTCCACCCTACAGAAAAAGGATATGTATGTCTCAGGTTCAATTTTCTCATAACCCGCTGTTTTGCATAGATATTATCAAGACTTATAAACCTGATTTCACGCCACGAGTGGCCTTTATTTTAGGTTCCGGGCTCGGCGCGCTGGCCGATCAGATTGAGAACGCTGTCGCAATTTCCTACGAAAAGCTGCCGGGCTTCCCGGTAAGTACGGTACATGGTCATGCGGGGGAGTTAGTGCTGGGCCATCTCCAGGGCGTACCGGTGGTATGTATGAAAGGTCGCGGACATTTCTACGAAGGTCGTGGAATGACCATTATGACTGACGCAATTCGTACCTTTAAGCTGCTGGGCTGCGAGCTACTGTTCTGCACCAATGCGGCAGGCTCGCTGCGTCCGGAAGTGGGGGCAGGCAGCCTGGTCGCATTGAAAGATCATATCAACACCATGCCCGGTACGCCGATGGTGGGTCTTAACGATGATCGTTTTGGAGAGCGCTTCTTCTCACTGGCAAATGCCTACGATGCGGAATACCGCGCACTGTTACAAAAAGTGGCGAAAGAAGAGGGTTTCCCTCTGACGGAGGGCGTGTTCGTCTCGTATCCGGGGCCGAATTTCGAGACTGCGGCGGAAATTCGCATGATGCAAATTATTGGTGGGGATGTTGTTGGTATGTCTGTGGTGCCTGAGGTTATTTCAGCTCGCCATTGCGACCTTAAAGTCGTTGCGGTCTCTGCGATTACCAATATGGCGGAAGGTTTAAGCGATGTGAAATTGTCACATGCGCAAACGCTGGCGGCTGCGGAGCTCTCTAAGCAGAACTTCATCAACCTTATTTGTGGCTTTCTGCGCAAAATTGCCTGAGAAAAACAATAAGAAACGGCCTCGCGGGTGAGGCCAAATGATGCGACAAGGAAACGATTATGAGCATCGCGATGCGCTTAAAGGTAATGTCCTTTTTGCAATATTTTATCTGGGGGAGCTGGCTGGTTACCCTCGGCTCTTACATGATTAATACCCTTCATTTCACCGGCGCTAATGTTGGCATGGTTTACAGTTCCAAAGGGATCGCCGCGATTATTATGCCTGGTATAATGGGGATCATCGCAGACAAATGGCTGCGCGCAGAACGTGCATACATGCTGTGTCACCTGGTGTGTGCGGGCGTACTTTTTTATGCGGCATCCGTAACTGATCCGGATATGATGTTTTGGGTGATGTTAGTCAATGCGATGGCGTTTATGCCGACTATTGCGTTATCGAACAGCGTCTCTTATTCCTGTCTTGCCCAGGCAGGGCTTGACCCGGTGACCGCTTTCCCGCCCATTCGCGTTTTTGGTACGGTGGGGTTCATTGTCGCGATGTGGGCAGTAAGCCTGCTGCATCTGGAATTGAGTAGTCTGCAGCTGTATATCGCGTCCGGTGCGTCATTGCTGCTGTCGGCTTATGCGCTGACTTTGCCGAAGATTCCGGTTGCGGAGAAAAAAGCGACCACATCGCTTGCCAGCAAGCTGGGTCTGGATGCCTTCGTGCTGTTTAAAAATCCACGCATGGCCATCTTTTTCCTCTTTGCCATGATGCTGGGTGCGGTACTGCAAATTACCAACGTTTTTGGTAATCCGTTCCTACATGATTTCGCCCGTAACCCGGAGTTTGCTGACAGTTTTGTGGTGAAATATCCCTCCATTTTACTGTCAGTTTCACAGATGGCAGAAGTGGGCTTTATACTGACTATCCCATTCTTTTTAAAGCGATTTGGCATTAAAGCCGTCATGCTGATGAGTATGGTGGCCTGGACGCTGCGCTTTGGCTTCTTCGCCTATGGCGATCCGTCAACAACCGGATTTATTTTGCTGCTGCTGTCGATGATTGTTTATGGCTGTGCATTCGATTTCTTCAATATTTCTGGTTCGGTATTTGTCGAACAGGAAGTTGATTCCAGCATTCGTGCCAGCGCGCAGGGGCTCTTTATGACCATGGTAAATGGTGTCGGCGCATGGGTTGGCTCGATTCTGAGTGGCATGGCAGTAGATTACTTTTCGGTGGATGGCGTAAAAGACTGGCAAACTATCTGGCTGGTGTTTGCAGGATATGCTCTTTTTCTCGCAGTGATATTTTTCTTTGGGTTTAAATATAATCATGACCCTGAAAAGATAAAGCATCGAGCGGTGGCTCATTAAAAGGATTCGCAGCTCTGCTCTTCAGAGCTGCTTTTATGATAAAGGTTAATTAGTGAAAGATATTTTATTTTCTTCCGGCGTTGGTTTTGGCATTGGTGCTTTGTTTACAATCGTGCGCTTGCCTATTCCTGTACCAAATGTATTACCAGGTATATTATCCATTGTGTTTATGTATGTCGGATATCTGGTGGTGAAATACTTTATGCCATGATAATTTAATACGATGTATTTATTATATGGAGCACTTAATTATGGAACGCGTATACAGAACAGATCTTAAGTTGCTCCGTTATTTTCTTGCCGTAGCGGAAGAGTTGCATTTTGGCCGCGCAGCAGCGCGTTTAAATATGTCTCAGCCTCCGCTCAGTATTCATATTAAAGAGCTGGAAAATCAACTCGGCACGCAGCTTTTTATTCGCCATTCGCGCAGCGTCGTACTGACACACGCGGGCAAAATCTTGATGGAAGAATCGCGTCGATTGCTGGTGAATGCTAATAATGTATTGGCTCGGGTTGAACAAATAGGTCGGGGAGAAGCAGGGCGGATTGAACTCGGCGTAGTGGGAACGGCTATGTGGGGACGGATGCGCCCGGTTATGCGGCGATTCCTCAGGGAAAATCCTAACGTTGAAGTTCTTTTTCGCGAAAAGATGCCCGCGATGCAAATGGCCCTGCTGGAACGACGTGAACTCGATGCCGGGATCTGGCGAATGGCGACAGAACCACCGACAGGTTTTACCAGCTTACGGTTGCATGAATCGGCGTTTCTGGTGGCGATGCCTGAAGAGCATCATCTCTCATCATTTTCCACCGTTCCGCTGGAAGCGCTACGTGACGAGTATTTTGTTACAATGCCGCCCGTGTACACTGACTGGGATTTTTTGCAGCGAGTTTGCCAGCAGGTGGGATTTTCACCGGTTGTTATTCGCGAAGTTAATGAACCGCAAACGGTACTCGCCATGGTCAGTATGGGTATTGGTATCACATTGATAGCGGACAGCTACGCACAAATGAACTGGCCAGGTGTCATTTTCCGTCCGCTCAAACAGCGCATCCCTGCAGATTTATATATTGTTTATGAAACACAGCAGGTGACGCCCGCGATGGTTAAGCTGTTGGCTGCATTGACACAGTAGGTGAGGAGACAGGAATTGCCGGAAATAGTCGTCTGCTAAGTGAAGCGCATCAGGCAATTTCGCAAATCGCAGATAGCAAAAAAGCGCCTTTAGGGCGCTTTTTTACATTGGTGGGTCGTGCAGGATGACTCGCTTCGCTCGCCCTTCGGGCCGTCGCCGCGAGCGGCTCCGTTGTTTCGCTGCGCTCAACTCAAACCTGCTGCAGGTTCGAATCTTTGAGTATCGCAGATAGCAAAAAAGCGCCTTTAGGGCGCTTTTTTACATTGGTGGGTCGTGCAGGATGACTCGCTTCGCTCGCCCTTCGGGCCGTCGCCGCGAGCGGCTCCGTTGTTTCGCTGCGCTCAACTCAAACCTGCTGCAGGTTCGAATCTTTGAGTATCGCAGATAGCAAAAAAGCGCCTTTAGGGCGCTTTTTTACATTGGTGGGTCGTGCAGGATTCGAACCTGCGACCAATTGATTAAAAGTCAACTGCTCTACCAACTGAGCTAACGACCCGAAGTGGTGGGTGATGACGGGATCGAACCGCCGACCCCCTCCTTGTAAGGGAGGTGCTCTCCCAGCTGAGCTAATCACCCACTTCGGTACTTCACATTTTTACAAGAAATTTAGCTGGCGAGAAAGTGGTGGGTGATGACGGGATCGAACCGCCGACCCCCTCCTTGTAAGGGAGGTGCTCTCCCAGCTGAGCTAATCACCCACTTCGGTACTTCACATTTTTACAAGAAATTTAGCTGGCGAGAAAGTGGTGGGTGATGACGGGATCGAACCGCCGACCCCCTCCTTGTAAGGGAGGTGCTCTCCCAGCTGAGCTAATCACCCCCGCTGTGTGGAGTCGCATTATAGGGAGAGTTCAAAATGAGTCAACGCATTTTCTAAAGAAATTGTTCGTTCGTCGTAAATTTAAGCAAGATGATCGCAAAACAGACCGTGTTGCGCAATTTGTCAACGAAAACAATAATGCGTAAGGTAGAAACCCGAACTACATTGAGGAATCAGGCGGGAGTGATAGAATATCGCCCACTCAATTTTTCCAGGATTTGCCGGTTGTCGGCATCTTTCTAAACGTAAGGCCATTTCATGAAAATCAAAACTCGCTTCGCGCCAAGCCCAACAGGCTATCTGCACGTTGGCGGCGCGCGTACTGCTCTTTACTCCTGGCTTTTTGCACGTAACCACGGCGGTGAGTTCGTGCTGCGTATTGAAGACACCGATCTTGAGCGTTCCACGCCGGAAGCTATCGAAGCCATTATGGATGGCATGAACTGGCTGAGCCTGGAGTGGGATGAAGGTCCGTACTACCAGACCAAACGTTTTGATCGCTACAATGCGGTGATCGATCAGATGCTGGAAGAGGGCACTGCTTATAAATGCTATTGCTCTAAAGAGCGCCTGGAAGCGCTGCGCGAAGAGCAAATGGCGAAAGGTGAGAAGCCGCGTTATGACGGTCGCTGCCGCCACAGCCATGAGCATCATGCTGATGATGAACCGTGTGTCGTGCGTTTTGCTAATCCGCAGGAAGGTTCTGTTGTTTTTGACGATCAGATCCGTGGTCCGATCGAGTTCAGCAACCAGGAGCTGGATGATCTGATTATCCGCCGTACCGATGGTTCCCCAACCTATAACTTCTGTGTGGTTGTCGATGACTGGGATATGGAAATCACCCACGTTATCCGTGGCGAAGACCATATCAACAACACGCCGCGCCAGATCAACATTCTTAAGGCCCTGAAAGCGCCGGTGCCGGTTTACGCGCACGTTTCTATGATCAATGGCGATGACGGTAAAAAACTGTCCAAACGTCACGGGGCAGTCAGCGTAATGCAGTATCGTGATGACGGTTATTTGCCAGAAGCACTGCTGAACTATCTGGTGCGTCTGGGCTGGTCCCACGGCGATCAGGAAATCTTCACTCGTGAAGAGATGATCAAATACTTCACTTTGAATGCCGTCAGCAAATCTGCCAGTGCGTTCAACACCGACAAGCTGCTGTGGCTGAACCATCACTACATTAACGCGCTGCCGCCGGAGTATGTTGCTACTCACTTACAGTGGCACATTGAGCAGGAAAATATCGATACCCGTAACGGCCCGCAGCTGGCTGATCTGGTGAAACTGCTGGGCGAACGCTGCAAGACGCTGAAAGAGATGGCACAGAGCTGCCGTTATTTCTACGAAGATTTTGCTGAGTTCGATGCCGATGCGGCGAAAAAACATCTGCGTCCGGTAGCGCGTCAGCCGCTGGAAGTGGTTCGTGACAAACTGGCCGCGATTACTGACTGGACCGCTGAAAACGTTCATCACGCTATTCAGGCGACGGCGGATGAGCTGGAAGTGGGTATGGGTAAAGTTGGTATGCCGCTGCGTGTCGCCGTAACCGGTGCGGGGCAGTCTCCAGCACTGGATGTTACCGTTCACGCAATTGGTAAGACCCGCAGTATCGAGCGTATCAACAAAGCGCTGGATTTTATTGCTGAACGCGAAAATCAGCAGTAATTAGCGTGTAAAAAGATAAACGGCAGGAGATAATATCCTGCCGTTTTTTATTTATGCTGATTCGTCAATATCGAGACGGGCGAGGAAATTGCGAATTCCTTCACGTGACAAAAATTGCGCGACTTTTTCCTGCTCAATGTCTGTCATATTATCTATCGCGTTGATGATTTGTCGATACGCCGGGGCGCGTGCTCCAGGAGCGTATTCAGCAATTCTCTCTTCAGCTTCCATCAACATTGGTGTGTTATGGAAGGCTGGCGTGTTCTGAATAAACTCGCAAACTTGCGTATCGACCAGAATAAGTCTGGCACGACCGCCTTTCACGCCGGGAAATTTTTCCGTTTTCCAGCCTTTTTCTCTGATCCAACGGTTAACAGTTTGTTTAGCCACACCGAGGCATTCAGCCAGTTCTTCGGTGGTCATTTTGTTGCGTAATCTTTTCATATTATTTGCTATCGCGAATCCCTAAGCGTTGTAACAATCCGATAATCCCTTCCCGCAGAAGCAAGGATGTAAACTGTTTTTGTTCAACTGGCGTCATCTCTTTCGCCAGTGTCACCAGCAATACTTCAAGCGGCGCATCACCAGAAAGGGCAGGCGCTTCTCCCTGACCTTCTGGACGTTCAGCATTGCGAATATATTCACGAACCTGTTCATTGACGTGAACCAGTCGGGCTTTGCCACCCTGGACGCCAGGTTTTGGTGACGTTGTCCAGCCTTCCTTGCGTACCCATTTATTAATGGTCTGGCGGCTATAGCCGGTCAGTCTGGCAAGTTCATCTGGTGTCATCCTCTCCTTGAACATAACAATTCCCTGAATGTATGTGGGTCTATTAGTAGTTCATTTTATAACACCACTTTACAGGAAACCGTGACATGAATAACTACTGAATGCGAGCGGTTTTCCAAAATTGTTCATTTGCCTGATTTTTCAGCGATTGAAACTACACGTTGCAATTTGCCGTTGACACATTCGGGCGGAATTCATATGATGCCGCCCGTCAACTCGACAAGCTTTACGTGACGGGGCTATAGCTCAGCTGGGAGAGCGCTTGCATGGCATGCAAGAGGTCAGCGGTTCGATCCCGCTTAGCTCCACCAAATTTTGCACCCAGCAAACTTGGTACGTAAACGCATCGTGGGGCTATAGCTCAGCTGGGAGAGCGCTTGCATGGCATGCAAGAGGTCAGCGGTTCGATCCCGCTTAGCTCCACCAAATTTCCAACCCTCGCTGCAAAGCGGGGGTTTTTTGTCTCTGCTTTTTGCCGCTTTTGTAATACAGTCTACGTCCGGGTTAGTGCCGCCTGGTGAAAGCATCATTGGATGAAAAATCGGCAACAGGCTGGCCCCCTGTTTGCTTCGCGATGCGAATAAACTTATTATTTGTGTGCCTGAAAACCCCGATCAGTGAGAGTAGTGTACTCATGTTTGTGGAGCATAACCTGATAAAAAATATCAAGATATTCACACTAGCGTTTACGCTCACCGTGGTACTTATTCAGCTATCCCGTTTTATTTCGCCACTTGCCATTATCCATTCCAGTTATATCTTTCTGGCGTGGATGCCACTGTGCGTAATGCTGTCAATCTTGTTTATCTTTGGCTGGCGCGGTGTCGTTCCCGTTTTATGCGGGATGTTTTGCACCAATCTGTGGAACTTTCATCTCTCTTTTTTACAGACTGCGGTCATGCTCGGTAGCCAGACGTTTGTCGTGTTGTGTGCCTGCGCAATATTACGCTGGCAGCTGGGGACGCGTTGGCGTTATGGATTGACCAGCCGATATGTCTGGCAACGTCTGTTCTGGCTTGGTTTGGTGACGCCGATCGGCATCAAATGCAGCATGTATCTTGTGGGGAGCTTCTTTGATTTCCCGCTAAAGATATCCACCTTTTTCGGCGATGCGGATGCCATTTTCACGGTCGTTGATTTGCTAAGCCTTTTCACCGCTGTGCTGATTTACAACATGCTTTTCTACTATCTCACTCGCATGATTGTAAGTCCCCACTTTGCGCAGATATTGTGGCGCAGGGATATCGCTCCGTCGTTGGGCAAAGAGAAACGCGCATTTACCTTAAGCTGGCTGGCAGCGTTAAGCGTGCTGCTACTTCTGTTGTGCACACCTTATGAAAACGACTTTATTGCCGGTTACTTGGTACCCGTTTTCTTCATCATCTTTACCCTCGGGGTCGGTAAGCTTCGCTATCCGTTTTTAAATCTCACCTGGGCTGTTTCAACGCTTTGCCTGCTGAATTACAACCAGAACTTTTTGCAAGGGGTGGAAACCGAATATTCGCTGGCATTTATTCTTGCGGTGCTGATTTCCTTTAGCGTTTGCCTGCTCTATATGGTGCGCATTTATCATCGCAGTGAATGGCTTAATCGCCGCTGGCATTTGCAGGCGCTGACAGATCCGTTAACGCTCCTACCCAACTTTCGTGCGTTGGAACAAGCGCCGGAGCAAGAGGCGGGCAAGAGTTTTTGCTGCCTGCGCATTGATAATCTTGAGTTTATGAGTCGTCATTACGGCTTAATGATGCGCGTTCACTGTATCCGCTCAATTTGCCGTACGCTGCTGCCGTTGATGCAGGAAAACGAAAAGTTGTATCAATTGCCGGGTAGTGAACTGCTGTTAGTGCTGAGCGGGCCGGAAACGGAAGGGCGACTCCAGCATATGGTTAACATCCTGAATAGTCGGCAAATTCACTGGAACAATACCGGGCTGGATATGGGCTATGGTGCTGCCTGGGGGCGTTTTGATGGAAATCAGGAAACCCTGCAACCCTTGTTGGGGCAGTTAAGCTGGCTGGCGGAGCAATCCTGCGCACATCATCATGTGCTGGCGCTGGATAGCAGAGAGGAGATGGTTTCCGGGCAGACCACTAAACAGGTGCTATTGCTGAATACCATTCGCACGGCGTTAGATCAGGGTGATTTGCTGCTCTACGCCCAGCCAATTCGCAACAAAGAGGGTGAAGGTTATGATGAGATCCTCGCGCGACTGAAATATGACGGCGGCATTATGACCCCGGATAAGTTTCTGCCCCTTATTGCTCAGTTTAACCTTAGCGCGCGTTTTGATTTGCAAGTGCTGGAATCCTTGTTGAAGTGGCTGGCAACACACCCTTGCGACAAAAAAGGACCGCGCTTTTCAGTCAATTTAATGCCGCTCACGCTGCTGCAAAAGAATATTGCCGGGCGGATTATTCGTCTGTTTAAGCGTTATCACATCTCCCCGCAGGCGGTCATTCTTGAGATCACCGAGGAGCAGGCGTTTTCTAACGCAGAAAGCAGCATGTACAACATCGAGCAGCTGCATAAGTTTGGTTTCCGGATTGCGATTGATGACTTTGGCACCGGATATGCCAACTACGAACGGTTAAAGCGTTTGCAGGCTGATATCATCAAAATTGATGGCGTCTTTGTGAAAGATATTGTCACGAACACGCTGGATGCGATGATTGTGAGATCAATTACCGATCTGGCGAAAGCGAAGTCATTGAGTGTGGTCGCGGAGTTTGTCGAGACGCAACAGCAGCAGGCGCTATTGCATAAGCTCGGGGTGCAATATCTGCAAGGGTATTTGATTGGTCGCCCGCAGCCATTAGCTGATTAACAGGCGTAAAAAAGCCGGGAATGATCCCCGGCTTTTTTATGTATGGTTTTACAGCACCAGTGCTGCGATTGACGCAGACAGCACACTCACCAGGGTAGAGCCGTAAACCAGTTTCAGACCGAAGCGAGAAACCACGTTACCTTGCTCTTCATTCAGGCCTTTAACTGCACCTGCGATAATCCCGATTGAAGAGAAGTTAGCGAAGGAAACCAGGAACACAGAGATTATGCCTTCAGCACGCGGAGAGAGCGTGGAAGCAATTTTCTGCAGATCCATCATCGCAACGAACTCGTTGGAAACCAGTTTGGTCGCCATGATACTGCCCACTTGCAGTGCTTCACTGGAAGGAACACCCATCACCCATGCAATCGGATAGAAGATGTAGCCCAGGATGCCCTGGAAGGAGATGCTGTAGCCAAACCAGCCAGTAACGGTGGCAAACAGTGCGTTCAGCGCGGCGATCAGGGCGATAAAGCCGATCAGCATCGCGGCAACGATAATGGCAACTTTGAAACCTGCCAGAATGTATTCACCCAGCATTTCGAAGAAGCTCTGACCTTCGTGCAGGTTGGACATCTGGATGTTTTCTTCACTGGCATCAACACGGTAAGGATTGATCAGCGACAGCACGATAAAGGTGCTGAACATGTTCAGTACCAGCGCAGCAACGACGTATTTCGGTTCCAGCATGGTCATGTATGCACCAACGATGGACATCGACACGGTGGACATTGCCGTGGCAGCCATGGTGTACATACGATTACGGGAGATTTTGCCGAGGATATCTTTATAGGCAATAAAGTTTTCAGACTGACCCAGAATCAGGGAGCTGACGGCGTTAAAGGATTCCAGTTTGCCCATGCCGTTGACTTTGGAGAGCAGGAAACCAATTGCGCGGATGATCACCGGCAACACGCGAATGTGCTGGAGAATACCGATCAGTGCAGAGATAAAGACGATTGGGCACAGCACTTTCAGGAAGAAGAATGCCAGGCCTTGATCATTCATGCTACCAAAGACGAAGTTAGTCCCTTCGTTGGCAAATCCGAGCAGTTTTTCGAACATTTCGGAGAAGCCTTTCACGAAGCCTAAACCAACGTCGGAGTTCAGGAAGAACCACGCCAGTAACACTTCGATAACAAGCAGTTGAATAACATAACGGATACGAATTTTTTTGCGGTCGCTGCTTACCAGCAGTGCGAGAATCGCAACAACGGCAAGTGCCAGTACAAAATGAAGGACGCGGTCCATATTTGCTCCAAATATGAGGCAGGTTAAATTTCCGTGCACATTCTATGTAACATGGTTAAGGAAAACGAGATCTGACACACACTATAATGACGTCCTGTGACAAGCTTCAAAAATAGTGATCTGTCATACATTTCTGCTATGTTGTGTATGGAAGCTGAAAGTTATGTAAATGTGCTAACATTAAACATAACCATAACATTCAAGTCATCAATCTTTTCGTAGTCATAATCCTGGTCTATCAAAGAAATCACCACAACCCATTCAAATGAATTTGATAATCATTCTCGTTTGGCATAGCATGAAACATAGCAAAGGCTATGTTTTAGAGGCACAAGATGACGAACTATCGCGTTGAGAGTAGCAGCGGACGGGCGGCGCGCAAGATGAGGCTCGCATTAATGGGACCTGCGTTCATTGCGGCGATTGGTTATATCGATCCCGGTAACTTTGCGACCAATATTCAGGCGGGTGCTAGCTTCGGCTATCAGCTACTGTGGGTTGTCGTTTGGGCCAACCTGATGGCGATGCTGATTCAGATCCTCTCTGCCAAACTAGGGATTGCCACCGGTAAAAATCTGGCGGAGCAGATTCGTGATCACTATCCGCGTCCCGTAGTGTGGTTCTATTGGGTTCAGGCAGAAATTATTGCGATGGCAACCGACCTGGCGGAATTTATTGGTGCGGCGATCGGTTTTAAACTCATTCTTGGTGTTTCGTTGTTGCAGGGCGCGGTGCTGACGGGGATCGCGACTTTCCTGATTTTAATGCTGCAACGTCGCGGGCAAAAACCGCTGGAGAAAGTGATTGGTGGGTTACTGTTGTTTGTTGCCGCGGCTTACATTGTCGAGTTGATTTTTTCCCAGCCTAACCTGGCGCAGCTGGGTAAAGGAATGGTGATCCCGAGTTTACCTACTTCGGAAGCGGTCTTCCTGGCAGCAGGCGTGTTAGGGGCGACGATTATGCCGCATGTGATTTATTTGCACTCTTCGCTCACTCAGCATTTACATGGCGGTTCGCGTCAACAACGTTATTCCGCCACCAAATGGGATGTGGCTATCGCCATGACGATTGCCGGTTTTGTCAATCTGGCGATGATGGCTACAGCTGCGGCGGCGTTCCACTTTTCTGGTCATACTGGTGTTGCCGATCTTGATGAGGCTTATCTGACGCTGCAACCGCTGTTAAGCCATGCTGCGGCAACGGTCTTTGGGTTAAGTCTGGTTGCTGCCGGACTGTCCTCAACGGTGGTGGGGACACTGGCGGGGCAGGTGGTGATGCAGGGATTCATTCGCTTCCATATCCCGCTGTGGGTGCGTCGTACAGTCACCATGTTGCCGTCATTTATTGTCATTCTGATGGGATTAGATCCGACACGGATTCTGGTTATGAGTCAGGTGCTGTTAAGTTTTGGTATCGCCCTGGCGCTGGTTCCACTGCTGATTTTCACCAGTGACAGCAAGTTGATGGGCGATCTGGTGAACAGCAAACGCGTAAAACAGACAGGCTGGGTGATTGTAGTGCTGGTCGTGGCGCTGAATATCTGGTTGTTGGTGGGGACGGCGCTGGGATTGTAGTTGAATGAGCGTCGCATCTGGCACTATTGGCGGATGCGGCGTAAACGCCTTATCCGCCCTACGCGTTAAAGAGCCGGTTTGTAGGCCTGATAAGACGCGCTAGCGTCGCATCAGGCATTGTGCTCCATTGGAGGACGCGTTTAATGGCGGTGCCCATGTCCGCGGCCTTTTCCGCGATGATCGTCACGATCGCGCCAGCCTTCACGATAGCCACGCTCATATGCTTTACGCTTATCCCAGCCACGATGATAGCCATTATCATGACGCCACCAGCGGTTTTTGCGCCATTCATAATTACGATGCCAGTAATCACGATCTCGCCAGTGACCACCGTCCCAGTAATTACCGTAATGATCGCGATCGCCAATTTGTAATTTGATCGATGGCAGTAGGGTGATTTCACCTGCATTTGCTGCAAGCGGGGTAAATGCCATCAGGGCGGCCGCCAGAAACAGTGACCTGAACATTGTTATTCTCCTTCACGATCGAAGCCGTCAGCGGCCTGTTAACGCAATATTACGGGGAGGTAAAGCCCCGTATCATCGCCATAACTCTTAAATCATAAAGGAGAGCATTTTTTGCTAAACATTATCGTGGGGTGGCTGTTGCTTCGGACGATTGACCATCATCATCGGCTTACCTGCTAATAACAGCCATGCCGGAAGCATGACGATACAGAGCAGCGGTAGCAATGTGGTATTGGGTACAACGACTGCCGCCATAAAAAGACTTAACCAGCCATCGCGTGTTACCACCAGCACGATGCCGAGAATAGCGCAGGAAACGGTTATTGCCGCTGGAACGGCGGGAACGTGCTCATGCAGCATCAACCCTAATGCCACGCCGACAAACACTGCCGGGAAGATTCGCCCACCGCGAAAGCCACTGGCGGCAGCAACGACCAGGGCGGCAAGTTTAATTACCGCCAGCAAAAAGTAATCGCTGGTGCTGAAAGCCTGATTTGCCACCATCTGCTGCATCTCATCCAGCCCTTTAAACAGCGAAACCGGCCCACCAATAACTCCCAGAATACCGAGAATAAATCCGCCAATACCTAGCACGAGCACCGGATTTTTCATTTGATGCATCATCGCGTGCAACCGTGGTAAGCACCATACGGCGACCATTCCTGCTGCGATGGCAATCGCCGCGACAATTGCACCGCTGAGAATATCGGTCATTTCCATCTGTCCGTAATGCGCAATGGGCAGTGAAAAATGGGGATGGAAAAATAATCCGGTAGTAAGTGCACCAGCTGCTGCCGCCATTAATGGCGCAAAAAGACGATCCCATAGCGGAACTTCACTACTGCCATTTAAGGTTTGCGAAAATATCAACGCCGCCGCAACAGGTGTACCAAACAGCGCGCCGATGGTTCCGGCAGAGGCTAAAATAGTCCACTCCATTCGGTTGACGCGCGGTAACAGACGAGCGCCAATGGCAACCGCAAGGGCGATATTGACGGTCATGATCGGATGTTCCGGCCCCAGGCTGACGCCGCCAGCAAGACCGAGAATTAATGCTACGATAAGTCCTGGTAGCGCAGAGGGCGGAACTGGTGCGCCGATCAGCGGTTCACAGGCGGGGTCTGGTCCGGCATGACCCTGGCTGAAACGGATAACCAACCCCACCGCAATACCCGTTAGCGTTAATACACCGATGATCCAGAGAGGTGAATCCTGGGCTATCCCCAGAGTTCCCGGCAGTCGTTGCCAGAGCAAATTCTGTAATACCGAGGCGATTTTCATCACCACAATCAGAATAAGACTGGACGCAATCCCAATTGCCACGGCGGGGAGCGATAATAACAACATGGTTCTGGCTCGCGGATGGAGCATGTTCTATTCCTTATGCGGGGTCAGATACTTAGTTTGCCCAGCTTGCAAAAAGGCATCGCTGCAATTGGTGCTGAAACGATAAAGTAAATGTGTGACCCAGATCGATATTTACAGGGAGCCTGCCTTTCCGGCGTTGTTGTTATGCCCCCAGGTATTTACAGTGTGAGAAAGAATTATTTTGACTTTAGCGGAGCAGTTGAAGAATGACAAAGTATGCATTAGTCGGTGATGTGGGCGGCACCAACGCACGTCTTGCTCTGTGTGATATTGCCAGTGGTGAAATCTCGCAGGCTAAGACCTATTCAGGGCTTGATTACCCCAGCCTCGAAGCGGTCATTCGCGTTTATCTTGAAGAACATAAGGTCGAGGTGAAAGACGGCTGTATTGCCATCGCTTGCCCAATTACCGGTGACTGGGTGGCAATGACCAACCATACCTGGGCGTTCTCAATTGCCGAAATGAAAAAGAATCTCGGTTTTAGCCATCTGGAAATTATTAACGATTTTACCGCTGTATCGATGGCGATCCCGATGCTGAAAAAAGAGCATCTGATTCAGTTTGGTGGCGCAGAACCGGTAGAAGGTAAGCCTATTGCGGTTTACGGTGCCGGAACAGGGCTTGGGGTTGCGCATCTGGTCCATGTCGATAAGCGTTGGGTAAGCTTGCCGGGCGAAGGCGGTCACGTTGATTTTGCGCCGAATAGTGAAGAAGAGGCCATTATCCTCGAAATACTGCGTGCGGAAATTGGCCATGTTTCGGCGGAACGCGTGCTTTCTGGCCCTGGGCTGGTGAATTTGTATCGCGCAATTGTGAAAGCTGACAACCGCCTGCCAGAAAATCTCAAGCCAAAAGATATTACCGAACGTGCGCTGGCTGACAGCTGCACCGATTGCCGCCGCGCGTTGTCGCTGTTTTGCGTCATTATGGGCCGTTTTGGCGGCAATCTGGCGCTCAATCTCGGGACATTTGGCGGCGTGTTTATTGCGGGCGGTATCGTGCCGCGCTTCCTTGAGTTCTTCAAAGCCTCTGGTTTCCGTGCCGCATTTGAAGATAAAGGGCGCTTTAAAGAATATGTCTATGATATTCCGGTGTATCTCATCGTCCATGACAATCCGGGTCTTCTCGGTTCCGGTGCACATTTACGCCAGACCTTAGGTCACATTCTGTAAATCCTTCCTGTTATATCGGGAGGTAACTCTCCCGATAATCTTTTAAATCATACAGTTAATTCAATTTTTCTTTGTGTCCCCTCACAAGACCGACCTGCGTCACACTTCCGTACAGCGGGATTAATTCTCCAGTAAATGCATTATTTGTCTGGTAACGGCGATTTGTTTTGCACGTTCATAATTTCACTCGTCAACTATCACTGAATGAGGAATTAACGATGAGTAAGAAACTAATTGCCTTATGTGCCTGCCCAATGGGCCTGGCTCACACTTTTATGGCCGCTCAGGCGCTGGAAGAAGCGGCGGTAGAAGCCGGTTATGAAGTGAAAATTGAAACCCAGGGCGCGGACGGTATCCAGAATCGCCTGACGGCGCAGGATATCGCCGAAGCAACCATCATCATCCACTCCGTGGCAGTTACCCCGGAAGATAATGAGCGTTTCGAATCACGCGACGTTTATGAAATCACTTTGCAGGACGCAATTAAAAACGCTGCGGGCATCATCAAAGAAATCGAAGAGATGATTGCCTCTGAACAACAGTAATATTCGACAGGGATAATTGTTATGGCCATTAAAAAACGCAGTGCAACCGTTGTGCCTGGCGCATCCGGTGCGGCAGCGGCAGTTAAGAATCCGCAGGCCTCTAAAAGCAGCTTCTGGGGTGAACTCCCGCAGCATGTGATGTCAGGGATTTCACGCATGGTGCCGACCTTAATTATGGGCGGTGTGATCCTCGCTTTCAGCCAGCTGATTGCTTATAGCTGGCTTAAAATTCCTGCTGAGATCGGCATCATGGATGCTCTTAATAGCGGGAAATTCTCCGGTTTCGACCTCTCCTTACTGAAATTTGCCTGGCTGTCGCAGTCCTTCGGCGGCGTGTTGTTTGGTTTTGCCATTCCGATGTTTGCTGCTTTTGTGGCGAACTCTATCGGTGGCAAACTGGCGTTCCCGGCTGGTTTTATCGGCGGCTTGATGTCTACCCAGCCGACGCAACTGCTGAACTTCGATCCCAGCACTATGCAATGGGCGACCTCTTCGCCGGTGCCGTCCACCTTCATTGGCGCGCTGATTATTTCTATCGTTGCCGGTTACCTTGTGAAATGGATGAACCAGAAAATCCAGTTACCGGATTTCCTGTTAGCGTTCAAAACCACATTTTTGCTACCGATTCTTTCCGCCATTTTTGTCATGCTGGCGATGTACTACGTCATCACCCCGTTTGGCGGCTGGATCAACGGCGGGATCCGGACCGTGGCGGCTGCCGCCGGGGGGTCTTACCCT